>MAAC01009582.1_pt1 | contig 202488 bp, 181 predicted proteins | sample 1115981 | NCBI WGS metagenome assembly MAAC01 (sample SAMN04961126, study PRJNA320927) | seawater metagenome | isolation source: sample BD02T64 sea water enriched with oil for 64 days | place: USA:Gulf of Mexico | collected 2013-07-27 | reverse complement strand
TCTAAAACCGAACTACTTTCTCCGCCCTTAAAAACTGTCTTTAACAACCGTCTCGCCGTTTGGAGATGCGCATTATAGGCACTTCACAAACCAGGTCAATGCCTTTTTTCGGTTTATTTACGGATAATTCCTAAGCCACTGTTATTCTTGCAAATTTTCTTTTACCGACCTGCATCACACACTCACAACCCTTATTCAATACAAAGCTTTTATCGGTGATCTTTTCGCCATCCATCTTTACCGCCCCCTGCTTTATCATCCGGTATGCATCAGAAGTACTGGCTGTTAAGCCTGCATCCTTAAGTGCGTTAGCTATTGGGTAGACATCATCCGTCGATATAGTCACATTTTTTATATCCTCTGGAACCTCACCACGTTTAAATCTCGCGACAAAAGCATCATTAGCGGCATCAGCAGCCTGCTTACTATGAAACCGCTCAACAATCTCTAAAGCCAACTTCACCTTAATGTTCTTTGGATTCTCTTCACCGCTCTCACACTGCTGCTTCCAGGTTTCTATCTCGCCGAGATCCCTAAAACTAAGTAACTCGTAATAACGCCACATCAAGGTATCTGAGATAGACATGATTTTGGCAAACATCTCATTAGGCTCTTCATTAATGCCGATATAGTTACCCAATGATTTTGACATTTTCTGTACACCATCTAGACCCTCTAGAATTGGCATCGTCATAACAACCTGCGGCGCCTGCCCGTAAACCTCTTGTAATTGACGACCAACCAACAAGTTGAACTTCTGATCAGTACCGCCCAGCTCAACATCCGCTTTTAATGCGACAGAGTCGTACCCTTGTATCAAGGGGTAAAGGAATTCATGTACTGCAATTGGTTTACCACTGGTATATCGCTTATTGAAGTCATCACGCTCCAGCATTCTCGCTACCGTGTGCTTAGCTGCTAACTGAATAAGATCCGCCGCACTGAATTCAGACATCCAAGTCGAGTTAAACACTACTTCTGTTTTGTCTGGATCGAGAATTTTAAAAACTTGCTGGGTATATGACTTTGCATTCTCAGCAACATCTTCCTTGGTTAAGGGGGGGCGTGTCGTCGATTTCCCTGTTGGGTCACCAATCATTCCCGTGAAATCACCGATTAGAAACAATATATGATGCCCCGCATCTTGAAACTGTTTTAATTTATTAATTAAAACAGTGTGTCCCAAATGAAGGTCTGGGGCGGTAGGATCAAAACCAGCTTTAACCCTTAAGACTTTAGCCGATTCAATTTTATTAATGAAGTCCGCCTCAACCAATACCTCATCCGCACCTCGCTTGAACTGCTCTAATTGTTTTTTTACAGAGTCATTCACTTGAATGTCATCCTTATATATATAGTAAGGTCGAGAAAGATACGGCATATCTGATAAAAATCAACTTTTTATCGAGCAATTTCTCGCATTATGCAGCACCACACTTTTAATCTATACTTAATAGCTTAACTTGGCGGCCATTGGTTAATCCGACCGCCTATCTTCACTTTGAACACCGTTGTTTATTTACCCTATGGCAAAACCTAGCACTATCAATCGTGATTTTAATAAGGCCTTTAAAACTGGCTCATCTCGCAAACGACCACACATGTTATACGCGCTTTGCGCTACATCCTTACTACTCATCAGCGTGTTATATTTTAAATTTGCCAGCGCAACAATCTCAGCACCGTCAACTGAGAATAACCTAGGCAGTAGCAACATCATTTCGATTGCTCTACCAGAGTCCTCTGAGCTAGATTCATCTCAGCCCAAGTTAAACCTCCCCAGCACTGCAAACAAACAACAAAAACCCGCGGTCCTTTTGCAGGACACCAGTCACCCCCCATCATTAGCTGAAGCCGACAATTGGTCAGAGTACACCATCAAATCAGGTGATAACTTAGCTAAGATTTTTAAACAAAAAAATCTATCTGCCAACACCCTGCATAAAATCATTCATGCAAACACAAAAAACAATGCACTCAAGAACATCAAGCCGGGTCAGCGCATTCGTTTCTTGCAAGACAGCCAACAGAACTTTGTTGCGCTTGAATACGTCATCGATAGAGTTAAAACGCTCAACATTCGAGCCAACGACACCGGCTTCCACAGCTCTATCGATGAAAAACCGGTAAAAATAAGCCACCTGACCGCTGCCGGCACCATCAACAACTCGCTATTTTATGATGCAAAGCAAGCTGGCCTATCCGATCGCACCATCATGCAGTTAGCCAACATCTTTGGCTGGGACATCGATTTCGCACAAAACCTACGTCAAGGCGACTCCTTCTCCCTATTGTATGAAGCCAAGTATATAGACGGTCAACGCATTGAAAATGGGCAGATTCTAGCTGCCGAGTTCACTAACCGCGGCGAAACCTTCCAAGCCGTTCGCTTCGTCGATAACGAAGGACACGCTGAATACTTCTCCCCGGCCGGCAAAAGCATGCGTAAAACCTTCTTACGTAACCCCATTGATTTCGCCAGAGTTAGCTCGCATTTCAACCTACGCAGAAAACACCCCGTGCTCAATAGGATCCGCGCTCATAAAGGTGTCGATTACGCAGCATCCACCGGCACCCCCATTAAATCAACCGGCGATGGCCGCATCATTTACCGTAGCCGAAAAGGGGGCTACGGCCGGGTCGTTATCATTCAGCACGGACAAAAATACAGCTCCTTATACGCCCATATGTCCAAATACGGTCGATACAAAAAAGGCAGTTACGTTAAACAAGGCCAAGTCATTGGCTATGTTGGAAAATCGGGTCTCGCCACAGGTCCCCACCTACATTATGAATTTAGAATCAACGGCGTACATAGAAACCCATTAACCGCTAAATTCCCATCGGCAAAACCCATTAATAAAAAGCTACTCGCTAAATTCAAGCAACAAGCCGGCCCGCTATTAGCACAGCTGACCCTCGCCAAAGAAACTCAGCTAGCGCTCAAACAATAAAGGCATGCCTCCTCTATATATAGGGCTCATGTCGGGCACCAGCCTAGACGGTGTTGACACCGCGATCGTAAACTTCGAGCAGCAAACACCGTCACTCGTTGCGAGCCATTACCAACGCTACCCTGAAGAACTACTACAGGCAATAAAACGCAGCTGCCAACAAAGCAGTATAAATATCGAAGAATTCGGCCAATTGGACGCACGACTAGGTGATTTTTATGCCGATTGTATCCAACGCACCTTAAGCAAAAACAAATTAAGCGCAAACGATATTAGCGCCATTGGTTCACACGGGCAAACTATTCACCACAGCCCAAATAGCGAGTGGCCTTTTAGCCTGCAAATCGGCGACCCCAACCGTATTGCCGAAAAAACCAACATCACCGTCGTGGCGGATTTTAGACGCCGTGATATTGCAGCCGGCGGCCAAGGTGCTCCTTTAGTACCCGCTTTTCATCAACAGCTGTTTCACTCCAATAGCGAAACCCTAGCGGTCATTAATATCGGCGGCATATCCAATATCAGCTACCTAAATAAAGACCCCGCGAGCCCGCTTATTGGTTTTGATTGCGGCCCTGGCAACACCTTAATGGACCAATGGTGCCAGCAACACCTTTCGTGCCGGTATGACGAAGGCGGGCAACTGGCCAGCCAAGGGAAAACCAACACCGCTCTACTGCAAAGCCTCTTAAGTGATCCCTATTTTTCTGCCACTCACCCTAAGAGCACTGGGCCTGAGTATTTCAATCTTGCTTGGTTGCAGCCCCACCTTGAGCAACACCCCTGCTCCATCAACGATACCCTCAGCACCTTATGCGAGCTAAGCGCAGACTGTATTGCGCTGAGCTGCCGTCAATTAGGTGATATTGAGCGAATATTATTATGCGGTGGTGGCGTACACAATCAGTATTTACGGCAGTGCTTAGAGCAACGACTCGAAGTGCCACTTGCAACAACCCAGTTGCATGGCATTGATCCAGACTATTTAGAAGCTATTGCGTTTGCTTGGCTAGCCAAGCAAACGATAGAAGGAAAACCGGGGAACGCACCGTCAGTCACCGGTGCGAATAAAGCGCTTATTTTAGGCGGAATTTACCCCGCCTAAATGCAAGCAAACTTATTCAGCGCATCCTTAAGCAGAGAAGGACGAACCACAACCACAAGTGGTTGACGCATTGGGGTTACGAATAACGAACTGCGACCCCTGCAGACTCTCTTTATAATCTACCTCGGCCTTTTCTAGGTATTGATAGCTCATCGGATCGATAACCACCGACACCCCATCCTTCTGTAACCCAAAATCATCTTCCGCGATCGTATCGTCGAAAGTAAAACCGTACTGGAAACCAGAACAGCCACCCCCAGTAATATACACACGCAGTTTTAAATCGGGGTTACCCTCTTCAGCGATTAAAGCGGCTACTTTTTTCGCGGCATTATCAGTAAAATTAATATCGGCTTCAGCGGCAAACATACTCATCATTAAAATCTCTTTGTTAAGTTATATCTATTTCAATTAGTACACTTTCGTTCAAGAAAGTTCTTGTTTCGCCTCATCCTTCAAAGGCATTTGCGACACGTTCGATTGCTCAGTCGCATGTCGCAACAACTGACCATTAACCTCCGCACCGACTTCCATTTCGATTAAATTATATTTCACATTACCGGTAATGCGTGAATTTGCAATCAATTGCACCCGCTCAGATGAACTTACATCACCTTCCACCTGGCCATCAATCACCACCGTGGGTACGCTCACATTGCCCTTGATAGAACCGAGTTTGCTCAAGGTTAAGGTCGTCACCGAACCATCTTCCGCAGAAACGTTACCGATAACTTTGCCATCGATATGCAAACCACCGGTATATAAAATATCACCTTGAATCACCGTACCTTCTCCGATAATCGTCGATACGTTAGTCGTATTAATATCTTTTAATTTTTTATTATCTGAAGAAAACATGGGGTTTATCCTTGCTCAAGTGAATTCAATAGACGGCTAGTCTAGCCTAGAAATTGTTTAGCACCTAATCTCTTATGACTGATCGAGCAGCTCAGCCCAGACATGCTCAGACTCAAGCACCGCCCCTTTGCTTTTCGCGGAACTCAGCGTTAGCTTAAGGTGTTGCGCCACAAAGTTAGGCGGCAACCTCAATTCAGCGCTCAACACTTGGTAATAACGAAAAGAATACTTAGCGGCGTCGGCGTCACCTACCAGCAATGTATTCAACGAGAACTGCTTAGCCTTACCATTCAGTTCACCGCTAATGATCATATTATACCGTCCTTTAAGGAATCGTTTCTGGCTCGCCCCCTGTGCTAAAACTAGCTGGTAACGGTAAACCCCAGTTTTAGCCAAGGCGGTTAACTTAAAACCATTGATGTACAAACCCTTAACCAGCGTTTCAGGTGCAACCACTCGCTGATAAAAAGCGAGCTGCTCTTTGAGAGCACCCAGCTCATCGTACAACTTGGTCAGCGAACGTCGAGATTCCTGTTTAGCTTGTACATCAATCCGCTGCGCCCCTTGAATCATGTCCTGCTGTTTTAGCAACTGCTGATTATTGTCGCTTAACTGATCCACAGCCTCACGCAGCGTCGCATTCTCGCGCTGGTATTCATCAACATTTTTAAGCGACCAACGACCAGCAGCAAACGATAGTAACAACGACAACAATAAAATCGCGAAGCCACTACGCTCTACACGCCGCCGCGCTTGTCGCTGGTGATAAGGGTGAGGGCATTCATGAGGCAGCATCAACTAAGCTCTCGATTAAGGGTAGAAACCCACTTGATTCAAACCGGCCGTTTCATCGAAGCCAAACATAATATTCATATTATGCAGCGCCTGCCCCGAAGCACCTTTAACCAAGTTATCAATAACCGACAATACGGTGACCATATTACCACCTTGCGGCCGATGCACCGCTATTTGACAGCGGTTAGTACCACGAACATCCCCTGTATCGGGGTGTGCACCCGCAGGTAACACATCAACAAAAGGCTCATCGGCATAATACGTTTCGAATAACGCCTGCAGGTCAACGCCTTGATCGAGCAGCGGCGCATATAGCGTCGCGTGAATGCCTCGAATCATCGGTACCAAGTGCGGGGTAAAAGTTAAAGAAACTGGCGTACTCGATACGCTCGTCAACTGCTGCGTAATCTCGGGCAAGTGCCTATGCCCAGGCACCCCATAGGCCTTAAAACTTTCCCCACTTTCACTCATCAAGCCAACCACACTAGCTGAGCGGCCCGCACCACTCACGCCCGATTTAGCATCCGCGATTAACAGCGAACTATCGATGACGTTGGCTTTAATCAATGGCAGAAAACCGAGCTGGGTCGCCGTCGGATAACAGCCGGGATTAGCCACCAAATTAGCCGTTTTTATTAACTCGCGATTAGTTTCCGGCAAACCGTAAACCGCCTGTTCAAGCAACTCGGCACAAACGTGTTTAGCACCATACCATTGCTCCCAGACCGCAACGTCTTTTAAGCGGAAATCAGCTGACAAATCAATCAGCTTCACACCCTTATCAAGTAATTCCACGGCCATATGCATCGCAGTTGCATTCGGTGTGGCAAAAAACACCAGGTCACAGCCGACTAACTGGTCAATGCTCGGTTCAACAAAACATAAGTCATTAAAGCCACGCAAGCTTGGGTAGACCGAATCAACTCGTAAGCCTTTTTCAGCTCGCGAAGTCACCGCGCACACTTCCACCATCGGATGCGTCGCCAGCAGCCTCAGCAGCTCGACACCGGTATAACCCGTCCCACCAACAATACCTACTTTAATCACCTGACACCTCTTGCAAAAACCTATTTAGCCACCCATTTTACACTAGCCCCGTCTGATATACTTAATCCAATGTCAAAGTTAAAACAACACCTCAGACCATTAGTCAGCAGTTGGAAGACCCACTTGGTTTTTTGGTTCGGTGCGATTTTTGTCGGTCTAGCTACGGTGGGCTTAACCTTAGGCAGCGAGCTGGCTAGTGAGCTCTTCAAATCGCTACAGCAGGAATACTTAGCTTATAGCTTTATCCTCACCCCACTCAGCCTCACCCTATTAGCTTGGTTAACACTACGCTTTTTCCCCGGTTCTGAACGCAGCGGTGTGCCACAGGTTAAAGCCTCCTTGCAAGCCAAGCAGCCGAATAACGAACACCCCTTACTCGGTTTGCGCGTCATCATCGGTAAACTACTGCTTAGCCTAGGCGGAATTTTATCCGGCGCATCGGTCGGCTTAGGCGGCCCCTCTATTCATATTGGTGCGGCACTAATGAAGTACCTTGGCCGCTTCGCAAATTTCCCCCCACACTATTTAGAACGCGGACTCATTCTTGCGGGTAGCTCCGCCGGGTTTGCCGCTATTTTTAGCGCCCCGCTGGCCGGCATTGTTTTCGCCATCGAAGAAATGGGCCGTTCTTTAGAAGAAAAGACCAGTGGCATTATTTTAACTGCGGTTATTTTTGCCGGTGCAACCTCGTTAATTATTTTGGGGCAATACGTATATTTCCCCAACGACGCCCTATCATTCCCCTGGGGAAAAGCTTGGTTAATTGTTCCCATCTGCGGCATTTTCAGCGGTTTCATGGGTGGTTTTTTTAGCCTCTGCCTGCTCAAAGGCGGCGCTATACTCAGCTCCGTACGCTGTTTATCACCGCTCAAAATAGCCTTTGCCTGCGGTTTCATTATCGCTACCCTTAACTACTTATCGGATGGCGCAACCGCCGGTACCGGCTATCAAGAAACTAAAAATTACCTGCTACACGCCGAGACCATGCCTAGCGAATACCCGTTTATGCGTATGCTCGCGACAATTGCCACTTTCTTCGTCGGCATTCCGGCAGGTATTTTTGTGCCCTCCTTATCGATCGGTGCAGGGATCGGCGCAAACCTCGCCAACTGGCTGCCTATCGCTCCCTTATCGGTGGTGATTATTTTAGGCATGACCGGTTATTTTGCTGGCATGCTACAAACCCCGCTCACCGCTTTCGTGATGATCATGGAAATGACTAACTCACACGCAATATTACTGCCGATGATGGCCACCGCTTTTATTGCCAATGGCACCTCAAAACTCATTTGCCCTTTATCGCTATACGAAGGCCTAACTCAAAACTACCTACCCTCAAGTAAACATGAAACAAAATAAAAAGATTATCGGTATTATCTTTGCCATCCTCAGCATCAGTGGATCCTGGGTGTTTTTCAGCAACAGCCTCTCCAGCCAAGCACCTGATATCAGTTTTAACACCCTTAAAGGCGAAAAGATAAGCCTCCAATCGTTACGCGGAAAACCTAGTTTAATTACCTTCTGGGCAACCGACTGCCCCGGTTGCATCAAAGAAATCCCGCACTTAAAAGAGCTGCACAACAACTTTGCACAACAAGGCTTAAATATTATTGCCGTGGCCATGCATTACGATCGCCCAGATAACGTGATTGCGATGAGCAAAGAAAAACAACTGCCCTACCACATTGCACTAGACCCACTAGCGCAAGCATCTAAAGCATTTGGTAATGTACGCCTGACCCCGACCAGCTTCTTAATTGCAGCCGACGGCAGCATTATCATGCAAAAGATTGGCGAGTTCGATCAGCAGGACATGCAGCAACGCATCCAACAATTACTTATAAAAGGATAAATGGATGTGGCTTAAAGCACTTCATTTGATATTCATGGTGACTTGGTTTGCCGGCCTGTTCTATCTGCCAAGGTTATTCGTCTACCACGCCAGCAGTGACGACAAAATCAGCGACGAACGCTTCAAGGTGATGGAACGCAAACTCTACTTTGGCATCATGACTCCAGGGTTGATCCTCACCCTGATATTTGGCTTGTGGATGTTACAAGACTATGCCTGGGCCGCGTTTGGCGCTGCTGGCTGGTTACACGTTAAATTGAGCCTGATCGTCATATTATGCATTTATCATGTTTTTTGCGGCAAATGCCTGCTCGACTTCAAACATAACAGAAACCAACGCAGTCACGTTTTTTTCCGCTGGATGAACGAATTACCGGTGTTACTGCTGGTCGCCATCATTATTTTAGCGACAGTCAAACCATTCTAAGGACAAGCGCGTATAATCAGCTTTTTGAATAAACAAGAGTAAATCATGAGTAATACCGTTCAATGCGTCGTCCTTAAAACTGAAGCAGAGGCACTCGATGCGGCACCACACCCGGGTGAACTTGGCGAAAGAATACTCGCCAACGTGTCTAAAGAAGGCTGGGCGCAGTGGTTAGAACGCTTATCGATGATTATCAATGAAAACGGCCTCAGCACCGCCGATGTAGAAAGCATTCAGCTGATCGAAACACATATGAAAGGTTTTTTCTTTGGCGAAGGCGAAAAGGGCCAAGTCCCTTCCGGTTTCCATAAGGTCAGCTAAGACAGCGGCATCAAGCCGTATCGCGAGCTATGACGGTCGTGATACGGCGCGCAAAGGGCTCACCTGAAACCCGTCATAACGGGCCTAGGCCTCAATAAGCCGCCCAAGAAATCTTTAGCTACCGCAACCACCGCCACTAGGCGCACTAGATGAGCCACACGAACCGCAACCACCTGAACCACCGGTTGCCGCAAACACATTATTAAATACAAAGCTTGCATCGCCCATGCCTCGATCGACAAAATCAATCTCGACGCCACGCATATAGCTTAACGCTACGCTATCGACATAAATCCTATAATCACCGGCATCCAAAACGCAGTCATACTCACTGAGCTCATCAGAAAAGGTCATCCCATATGACATACCACCACAGCCGCCACCAGAGACAAAAATTCGAATCGCTTCCATTTCATCGCCAACATCGGCAAACAGCTCCTTCAGCTTTTCAGCGGCGGTTTCGCTAATAATAATGTCGGATGGTGTTAATACGGTATTAAATGATTCTGCTGCACCCATGGTTTACTCCTAAAATATATATATCCATCCATTATACGATCTATCGCTAGGAATAACTGCTCAATGAAGCAACTTCACAAAGAATGCAGTTGCTAATGATAATGGTTCGTATTACTATGTCTCGTAAATTAACAACACTTACGGGAAACTCATTGTGAAATACGCAACATTCGCCAAAACAAGCGGTTTAGCCGCGTTGCTCAGTGTCGCTATCGCGCCACAAGCATCCGCTGTCACGCTAGAAGAGCTAGCAAAAAGACTCGATGCTTTAGAAGCTAAAAACCAACTACTACAACAAGAAAACAGCGTACTTCGTGATTTTGTTCAACAAACCGACAAAAAAGCCGACGCCGCGGTATTGGCTTCAGAAGCTTTTGCCGACAGCACCAGTGGCATCCAGAAACTAGCTGATTGGGCCGATAAAACAACCATCGGTGGTTATGGCGAATTGCATTACAACAACCTATCAGGCAAAGGCGGCGCATCCGATAAAGACGCCGTTGATTTCCACCGCTTCGTATTATTTTTCGGTCATGAGTTCAGCGACGACATCCGTTTCTTCTCTGAGTTAGAACTAGAACACAGCATCGCTGGTGACGGTAAAGATGGCGAAGTCGAGCTTGAACAAGCTTATATCGATTTCGATTTAAACGATCAGCACACCGCTCGTGCCGGTTTATTCTTATTACCAGTCGGTATCATCAACGAAACACACGAGCCACCTACTTTCTACGGCACAGAACGTAACCCCGTAGAGAAAAACATTATTCCTGCTACTTGGTGGGCTGCTGGTGCCGGTTCACACGGTGAACTCGGTCATGGCTTCAGCTACGATGCCTACGTACACTCTGGTTTAAATGTCGGTAGTGACTTTAAAATCCGTGATGGCCGTCAAAAAGTAAGTAAAGCCAAAGCCAACGACCTAGCCGCCACTGGCCGCGTAAAATACACCGGCATCGCAGGACTTGAGCTATCTGTTTCTGCGCAATACCAACAGGATATGAGCCAAGGTTTAGTTGACGGCCTGGACAGTGGTACCTTAATCGAAACCCACGCTATCTGGAATACTGGCCCGTTCACTGTTAAAGCGCTATACGCCGCTTGGGACATCGATGGTTCTGCCGTTAGAGCGGCTGGCGCCGACAAACAACGTGGTTTCTACTTAGAACCTTCATACCGGATTTCTGAGCAGTTTGGTGTGTTTGCTCGTTTCAACCAATGGGATAATAAAGCCGGTAGCAATTCAGGTAGCGCCGCCGACTCAGAAAAAGAACAATGGGACATCGGTGTTAACTACTGGCCACACGAAGACGTGGTCATCAAAGCCGATTACCAGTACCAAAGCAATGATAATGGCGAAGAACAAAACGGCCTAAACATTGGCTTAGGTTACCAGTTCTAAGTCATCGCTAACATTTAGATGATAGGATGGGCGAAGAGGGCAACCTCTTCGCCTTTTTTAGTACTTCGCCGTCACCATTATTATGAAAGCACTACTATTTTTTATCAGCCTATTTTTTATACACAGCGCGCTCGCTCGCGGCGTGTATCAAACACCTGAATCATTCCTCGACAATAGCTTCGCCGGCAAACCGCCTAAAAGCTCGACGGTCTGGCTCAGCAAAGAAAACAAACGCGTCATCAGCGATATATTGCAACACTCACCAAGGTTTATTCGGGTTAAATATTGGCAGCAAGGCACCAAAAGCGTCTGGATCCTGCATGAAGTAGGCAAAGAAAAGCTGATCACGGTGGGTGTGGTCATTGAAAACTCCAGCATTAAACGGCTCAAAGTATTAGCGTTTAGAGAGTCACGTGGCTGGGAAGTTAAACATGAATTTTTCACCCGTCAATTTAGCGGCCTGACAATAACCCCCCAACACACACTCGACCAGCACATCGATGGTATCTCAGGTGCGACCTTATCTGTTCGCGCCTTGAAAAAAATTGCTAGAATTAGCTTATACCTCGAACAACAACTCTAAACGATGAACTTACGCAGGCGACAACGCAGTAGATTAACCTCCTTATATATTTGGCACCGTTACGCCGGTATCTTCGCCGCGGCCTTTGTTATATTAATCAGCCTTAGTGGTATCGCACTCAACCATACCGATTCACTCCAGCTAAAAAAACGCCATTTGACTAGCGATGTCCTACTCGAACGGTACTCGATACAATCACCAAGTAACAGCAGTCGTTTTCATACCGCGCAACACTCAATTAGTCAGGCCGATCAGCTACTATTCATCGATCAGGTGGAACCGCTGGCGATCGACAGCTCCTTAATCGGTGCGGTGGAACACGCTGGGTTTTTATTTGTCGGCCTAAACGATCAATTATTACTGTTTGATAACGAAGCTCAACTACTCGAAACCATCGGCAGCCTAGATGGCGTGCCCGACACCCTCAGCCGTATCGGCCTGTCCAGCCAGCAACAACTCATGCTGCTGGCCGATAACCAATACTATCGCTTAAACGATGATTTTGGCGTAGACAAAAGCGCCACTAAGCTGGCCATCGAATGGTCATCAGCTGATGAGATCAGCCCCGCAGAACAAACTCAGCTGGAGAGAAAATACCGCAGCAACATTATTACCCTAGAAACCCTATTACTCGACCTACACAGTGGGCGTTTTTTTGGCCGCTATGGCATTTTAATATTCGATATTATCGGCCTCATCTTGCTGTTCCTAGCCTGCAGTGGGCTTATTATTTGGTTTAAACAACGGCCTAAAAAAAGCCCCCGATGAATCCACAACAACAATTAACGTTCTACTATAAATTATTACGCCAACACGGCTTAAACGACTCACACAGTGGTAATGGCTCGGTGCGCTTAGGCAACGGCTTCGTCGTTACCAAAACGGGGGCTTGTGCCGACACCATTCAGGCCGATGAATTAATTACTTGTCAACTTGAGCAAGCCCTGCCAGCAAAGGCTTCTTTAGACGCCGGTATTCATCAGCAGATTTACCAACAGTTCAACGACTGCCAAGCCGTCTTGCACGCACATAATCCGTATACGATAGCCACCACCTTACACAGCGATACATTTTGTCCGGTCGATTTTGAAGGTAAATTGTATTTTCCGAGCTTAGAGGTCATCGATTGCGCCGAAACAGACTACCGACAAATCATGCCCAATAGAATCAGTGGCTGCCTGCAGAACCAAACCATCGCCATTGTGCGTTCACACGGGGTCTATGCGGCGGGCGACAGTTTAGAGCTCGCCTATAAGTGGCTCTGCTCTATCGAACAATCTGCAAAAATAAAATGGTTAGCTCAGCAGCTTTAAATTTGATGGTGTACACGTAGGTCGAACAAATGCCTTTCGGCGTCAATTAAGTGTTTACCCCAGCGTAGAAAAAAACCGTCTCGCCATAAACTCAGCGCCGCCGGTAAATTTTCATTGCCCGAGCGAATAAGGTCTAAACCGCGTTTTATTTCAAAGTATAGATCAGCTAAATCACCCGAGAGACTGCCGTACAATTCATTCTCGACCAGCTCCTCACCCATTTCATAAGCGTCTTTTTCACCCAAGGCCTGTTTTAGGTGGCAAAACAGGTCGAAGCGCTCATCAATATCGGATAAGGCAAATAAACATTCACCTCGATCAGCCCCATCAATCAAGCCCATCACCGCGTGAATACGCGGCAGAATTAGACTGATGCTGGCCAACCACTCCTGCGCATCAAACTCATTAATATTTTCCACAAGAAAACAGAACTGCTTTGCATTTTCCTGCAAATCATTAATTTGTTTCAAGGTTTTATTTCTATTTTCTCTAAGCACACAGTAAGCTTAGTCAATACCGAAAACATTGCCGTTTAAAAAGCCCCACGATGAAAACAAATCCACTCAAAAAATGGCTGATAGTCGCCGCAAGCCTTTTGTTTATATACTCTAATACGCTGTCGGCTACCTCCTCTGGATTAATGAAAACATCTCCAAAGTATGAACTATCTCACAGTTTCGACAGTAGCATACCGGCAAGTCCTGCCAAGCCGAACAAGGTTTTTTGGCTAAGCGGGCCGCTGCTGGGTCAAACTCATCAGAGCCAGCTCGGCGTTGCCAAGCTCACCACCAACGATACTCACAAATCACTATGATCAGCCTATTCATCCTCATCGCCATCGTCTGCGGCGCATTCTATTTATTACGCTGGTTCTTAAACACCCCTGCAGAAACGATCAGTGCCATGTTACGCAAGTCGCTGTGGTTATTCCTCGGCCTGTTACTCATCATGTTAGCAATCAGCGGCAAACTCAATATTATTTTTGCCTTTATTGGCTCGGCCATTCCATTAATCGCAAAAAACCTGCCGACTATTCTGCGCCTGCTTGGCCTCGTCAAAACGATCAAGTCCAATCAACAAGGCCAAACCAGCAAACCGCCCGTTAACCCGACAGCAATGAACCGTCAACAGGCCTTAGATATACTCAACCTCAAATCGCAAGCATCCAAACAAGATATTATTAGTGCGCATAAACGTTTGATGCAGAAACTCCACCCCGATAAAGGTGGCTCAGAACATTTGGCGAAGCAGATAAATCAAGCAAAAGAGCTATTATTAAAGGATCATGAGCACTGATCAAATTATAATATTCGTCATCCTTTCCGTCACCTTGGTCTTATTCGCTTGGGGTAAATGGCGTTATGACCTCGTCGCCTTAACCGCCATGAGTGCGGTACTCGCCTCCGGTTTAGTCAGCCCAGATGAAGCCTTCGCCGGCTTCGGCCATATAGCCGTCATCACCGTTACTGCAGTACTGATCATCAGCCAAGCCTTGAAAAATTCCGGTGTCGTCGACGTGGCTAGCGCCTATTTATTACCACATACCAGCAACCCGCTGATCCATATCAGCCTATTAACCGCCGTGGTCACCTTCTTCTCAGCCTTTATGAATAACGTCGGCGCACTGGCCTTATTATTGCCCGTTGCCATCGCCACCTCAAAAGAGCACCAACGCTCACCAGCAATGATCTTAATGCCCGTCGCCTTTGGCAGCATTCTCGGCGGCATGAGCACCATGATCGGCACCCCACCGAATATCATAATCGCCAATTACCGCGCCGATATTACGGGCCAATCATTTAGCATGTTTGATTTTTCGCCGATTGGTTCAGTCATTGCCATTACTGGGGTGGTTTTTATCAGCCTAATTGGTTGGCGGCTTATTCCTAAACAACGTTTCAAACAAAACGCTCCCGAGCAATTATTCGAAGTCAGCAGCTATTTAACCGAAGTTAAGGTGATGGAAAACAGCCCGCTGATAGGCCAGCCTGTAAATGATATCGAAAGCTTACGCAGCCATGAAGTCGGTGTGGTAGGCATTGCCCGTGGCAACCGCTTTGCGCTCAACACCAACCCCAATTATGCGCTCAAACAAGATGATATTTTAATTCTACGCGGCGACCCCGTAACCCTAAGCAGTAAATTCACCGATGCTAACTTAGAGTTCCAAACCGCTAGCGGTAAAACCTTCGATGACCTCACCGATGGTGACCTAGCCTTAACCGAGTGCGTGATTACCGCCACCTCGCCGATCGTTGGCAGAGATGTCTCCTATTTACGTCGCCGCACCGCCAATGCCGTGGCCGTTATTGGGCTGGCACACGAGGGAAATATTTTACGAAAACGCCTACGTAACCACACCTTTGCCGCCGGTGATGTACTGTTATTACAGTGCGAAAAAGCCTTTGTTAACGATATGCTCAGCGAACTCAACTTATTACCCTTAGCCGAGCGTGGCCTGCAAATTGGCCAGCAGCGCCGCGTATTCATCGCACTGAGTATTTTCATTGGCGCAATTATGATCGGCGCACTCAATATCATGCCGATGGCGGGTGCCTTCATTGTCGCCATTATTGCCTATTCGGTGATGGGTTTTCTACCCGGTAGAGAGGTATACCGCAACGTCGACTGGCCAATTATTATTCTATTAGGCGGGATGATCCCCGTCGGCCGCGCCCTAGAAAGCACCGGTGCAACCGAGCTAATCGCCAACAGTATCGTCAACCTCACCGCAGGCTTACCGATTTACGCGGTATTAACCCTCATTTTAGTCAGTACGATGTTTTTATCCGACATCATCAACAACGCCGCCACTGCCCTAGTGATGGCACCGATATCGGTGGGCATTGCGAACCAGTTGGGGGTGAATATAGACCCATTCCTAATGGCGGTAGCGATTGGCGCGTCCTGTGCGTTTTTAACCCCGATCGGACATCAATCCAATACCCTCGTGATGGGCCCCGGTGGTTACCAATTTGGTGACTATTGGCGTATGGGGCTGCCCTTAGAAATCATCATTACCGTCATCTCTATTCCGCTGATTCTGCGTGTTTGGCCACTTTGAGTGCGAACAAGCCGTAAGACCAACAGCTAGGTGAATTGAAGCACGTCAACTCTAAACAAAAAAAGCCGTGATGAAAAACCATCACGGCTAACTCTTAGCTTAGGCTTGAAATTAAGCGTTAGCTTTACGGCGTAGGCCGAAAAAACCTAATAAAGCAGGCTCAAACGACCAGCATACGGGGATCTCAGCGTAAGACTATATCCGCCAAGTCGATCACATCTAACACGGTGCCCTTGCCCTCTAAGACACGTACCACCTTATCACCTACTCGACGAATCACTATCCCATCTTCATGGGCCGGTAAACGCCGAGTCAATTCATCCGGCAGCCCTAGCGAGCGGCTTAATATATTGGCCTCTAGCACTTCTCCGCGGCGTACTTTATTCTGCCAACCAGGCGGTAACTGGCCGCCACGTGCCAATTTCTTTTGTAAACCGTACGGCAGTTGTTTCTGCTTATGCTGCTTCTTTTTACCCTTATGCTCGTTTTTATTCTCAGCTGCTCGGCGATAATAGTGTCGAATATTGCTGCGCTCTACATCACTAAACAATCGCCTTGAAGACTCTAGCTGCTTAACTGGGGGAATCGAGCGGGCTTGCTGCTCATGCTTAATGGTTTTTTGACCAAAAAGATCACTCCAAAAAGACTCGCTATACAGCGAAAAGTCGTCAACAGGCTCAATCGCATAAGCCAAATTCATAGAAAAAACACCACAACATAAAACCAGCACTACTAATTTTTTATTCAACATGAACTTCTCCTAAAACAAGATTTTATTATCCAGTTTGTTTACTGATATCCTTGATATATTGAAAAATTTTACGCGCGGCGGCCGGTGGTTTCTCACGTTCTAGCTCTTGTTTTGCCTTGCGTTGCAGCTGCCTTAAGTGTTGCCGGTCCGCACTTGGATATTGTTCGACAAACTCACTCAACGCACTATCCCCTTCTTGTGCCAAACGGTCGCGCCACTTCTCTAACAGGTGCAAGCGCGCCGACGCAGCACGGTCTTTATCAAGCAATCGTTCAATCGCCTGCCGAATTTCGTCGACATCCGTCTCGCGTAACAACTTACCAATATATTTGTATTGCCGTTTAATCGCACCACCCTTCGATAATTTACGTACGAGGCGAATCGATTCGCGTAGGTTATCGCTTAAGGGCATGCCGTCAAACTGTTCAGCCGATAAATCGGCAATCGTTTTGCCTAATCCGACGAGATCGTCGGCCTCACGTTTAATCTGTGTTTTACTGATGAAATCATCATCATATTCATCGTCTTCAATCATCTAATACTGGCCTCATCTATAGTTCGCCCATGCTATCAAAACTAAGCCGAAAAACTAAGCCTTATTAGTCGCTAAATACAAGCTATACCGTCGTATTTAAAGCGGCTACACAGTCGCCACTAAAAAGATCACAAATAAAATAACCCCGGCAATCGGCAACAATAGGGCCGGCCAATCTTTTTCCGCCTCTTCGCTTTGCTTCAACGCCGCATTGATTCCCGGTTTAAACCAGAAAATAACCAATAGCGCGACCGCCCCCAAAGCCAATTGCTCCCATAACGCCATCCTTAACTCCTAATCCTGTTCATTTTTCGATTCGCCACAGTTCCAACAATCGGTAAACTGCCCCTCACTCTGCTCGCCACAACAGACACACTGCCAAGCAGGCAATGACTGCTCTGCTAATGGCTCACTGGCTAAATATTTGTAAGCCTCGGCCTCGTCATTATCGTTTATAATCCACAATTCAGGCCAGCACTCAATTGCCGGCACCTCACCAACGGCGGAACCTAAAAATTCATTTCTGATTTGACAAGAAATATCCTGTTGCTCAAGATAGTTTCTCCAAAACGCGACTTCAATAAAGTCCTGCGCTGAAAATACCTTTATCATCGTTTTAGATACCCCTATTTTAAATACCACTAGCAGTTATGAGCCAAATTCAATACATCGACACCCCCGAACAACTCCTGAGCTTTTGCGAGCGTATAAAACAAGTGCCTTGGTTGGCCATCGACACCGAGTTTCAACGTGAAAAAACCTACCGTTCTATTCTCGCGCTGATCCAAATTGCCACCCCCGATTTAGTCGCTATCATCGACCCACTGGTCTGTGATATCAAGCCTTTACTGGACGTATTATACGATGAGAAAATTCTTAAAATTTTCCACGCGGCCCGCCAGGATCAAGAAATTTTCTACGATTGGTGTGGCAAACCGCTATCACCGGTATTTGATACCCAAGTCGCTGCGCCCATTTTAGGCCTCCCCGAACAAGCCGGTTACGGGCGTTTAGTCGAAGCGATGTTGGGCGTACAACTGGGCAAAGCCCATTCTAGAACCGACTGGATACGCCGTCCGCTCAGTCAAGATCAAATCGACTACGCCGCGGATGACGTTATCTACCTGGCCAAGTTATACCCCTTAATGCAACAACAGTTGATCGAAAAAGACCGTCTCGATTGGCTTGCGCCGGAATTCGCAAAACTGTGTAAGAGCAGCTTATACGCCAACCCACCCGCATTAGCGTGGAAACGGATGCGCGCAGCGAAACGCCTGAAAGGTGCATCACTATCCAGCTTACAAAAAATGGCCGAGTGGCGAGAAGCACTCGCACAGCAAAAAAACATTCCACGGGGTTGGCTCGTTAAAGATGAAATTCTCATCGAAGTGGCCAAACTAAAACCTAGCGACACCCAGGTTCTTGCCAGCATTCGTGGTATTAGCGATAAGTTTATCGAGAAATACGGCAACCAGCTCATTAGCATTATCGCTAACGCCAGTGATCAAAAGCCATCAACACAGGAAAAACCCAGTTCGCTGAAAGTCAGCGAAAAAGACGAGGCCATTGCCGATTTATTGATGGCTCAGGTTCGCCTAAACGCGGAACGTGCCGGGATTAACCCCAGCTCCGTCGCTAGCCGCAAAGAGTTATTACAGCTGATTCATGGTCAGCGAGACATCGCCTTACTGAATGACTGGCGTAAAGAAATGGTCGGCGAGGCCTTGCTGAGCACCCTAGAAGGGAAGAGTCATTTTAGTATTGCTGCAGGCGAACTCATTATCCAACCCGCGCAGAACGAGGTTTAGTTAAAGATACTTGAGTTGTTTAGCAGCGCCCCGCAGCTAAGCAACTCGCCAGCCAATACTTATCGCCAATATATATAGTTCACCTCAATCTTAGCCGCTGACCGACGTATAAAAGGTCGCGGTTTTTAAGCTTATTTAAACTTAACAAGTCGGCTTCCAACACCCCCTCTTTACGCGCGATAAGCGATAGGTTATCGCCTCGTCGAACCTGATAAAGGCGCTTCGGCTGGCTCGCCGCGTGCGGCAGTCGCAACACTTGCCCGACCCGAATCTTATGCCGGTCTTTCAAACTATTCAGTGCGGCTAATTGACGACTACTGAGCTTAAAGCGCTGCGCTATTTTGGACAAGGTATCACCGCGTTTCACCCGATACGAAAAATCAGCTTTTTGCCGACGGCCTCTTTCATTACTCGGAATACTCGCCATTAAATCGTTAGTGCTGGCCGCTAATGCGCCCACCGGCACCCGTAAACGATACCCCTTCGGCACGTATTTATGGTTTGACCAGATCGTTGGCTGCAAGGCCGGATTCAATGATTTAAAAATATTGTTTTTAACCCCAAACGCCGTCAGTAAGCCTTTCACCGTGTAATAACTAGACAACTCAATTTCTTGAATTTGCATCGCGGGCTCACGTACCACTTCACCAAAGTACTTTGCCGGCTGCTCATCGATATCCCGCGCAGCTAAAAAGGCATTATAAAAATTTCGCGAAGCAAAACCAAATGTACGCCCCTTATACTCACGAACAATCTTCGAAATATCGGTACCGCCAGTGGCCTTAATGGCTCGCCGCATACCTCCTGCGCCATGATTATAAGCGGTTAAGGCCAGCGGCCAAGTACCGGTAATCTGGTGGTTATTTTTTAACAACAACCCCGCTGCTCGGGTTGCTAAAAAGGGGTCCAGGCGTTCATCCAACACCTGATCAATACGCATATAACGTCGCCCCGTTGAACGGGTAAACTGCCACAAACCGGCCGCCCCCGCGTGTGACTTGGCGTCTGAACGAAACGACGATTCCACATGCGGTAATGAAGCCAACTCCAGCGGGATATCCAAGGCACTAAACTCTTGTTTGATAAACGGCAACCACCGACCCGAGCGCACCAAACCCTGCTTAAAGCGGTCGGCTTGGCCTAATTGAAAGCGTAAACGCGTTGCCGCGGCTTTAAACTCCTCACGACTGGTCTCCGTTGGCCACATTGCCTTCACCCTTTTATGCTGTCGGCCCGTGAGCCGAATATGCGGCTTAGTCGCGAGGTCTAGCAGTATCTTTTTATAATACGCTTTCTTTTTTTTGATGCTCTGTTGCCTCGCTCGGTGTGAACTACTGGGGCTAAAGGACAAACGTGCGTAAATAATATTGAGTTGCTGATTGTCGTGCAACAGACCTTCATGGGTGGTTACTTCACTATAGATTCTTGTCCAAAAACGCACGTCGGCCTGCAGTGTCGCTGGCCGTGGAAATGGCTGAACCTCATCGGCGAACGATAGCGCCGGCAAAAGCGTTAAAACGAATAAGCAGCCACAACCAACCCTCTTGATATTTCTTAGCGAAAAAAACGCTGTCATTAATGATCCTTCACTCTATTCTCCAACGTATATTCAGCATCGCTAAAATGGCCATAACGACCAGCCAGATGCTAAACTCGACTCACAAGACTTTAGCTGCGCCGAGTAACGCCGGGCTTGTTTTGCCACCCTTTTTGCCACTCGTTGCAACCAAGGTTTAGCCAAATAAGTTCCCCGACTATAACCGCCATGCCCTTCGTGGTAAGCCAAGTATTGTTTCTCAGCATCCCACTTCGACACCTTCAGTTTACGCTGACTCACATTCGTATACCAACCAATAAAATCGACCACATCGGCAAAATCATCACGATCGGCACCGCCATGACCGGTTGATTTCATATACCAGTCCCAGGTTGAATCTTGCGCTTGTCCATAACCGTATGCGGAAGAACGCCGTGGCAGGGGAAACAAACCTAAAAACCAATCGCGTGGGGGGCGTACATCCGCTTGAAAGTGTGACTCTTGATGGATAATCGCCATTTGCACCGCAATCGGCGTTCCCCACTTATTTTGTGAGCTCAGCGTTTGTTGATACCAAGCCTCTTTTTCGTAGAAGATATCGCAGATATTAGCCTGATTACTCGGTACTGTCGTTGCGCAACCCACCAACAAAACACCGGCCAATAGGCCGGCTAATCCCTTAAGCATTCCTCGTTTTTTCCCATCCGTCTAAGGCAATCACAAACTTCTTCGCAGACTGTTCCAATAAGGCCATAAACTGTTCGTGTTCATTCGTTTTCATCGCCGCCCAAGCGCGTTGAATATCCTCATCGCTGGTTTCGCTGACACCCGCGTCAATCACCAAGGCATAAGCCCTATTTAACGATGAAATCATCGGCCCCAGCTCTTCCTTGTCGACACTGCCCTCGGTTAAAACCATCATGCACGCAGCCTCTGGGGCGCTTTGTAATGACGTTTCACTCGACATCGCGCTCATCACCGCCCATTCATCAACATAATAATTCTTTAAACGACTCACCATATGGATTAAGCAGAGCATACACGCCATATCTTGGAATAATTTTGGATCACCGCGACTAGCCGCAAGTTCCGCCGCTACTTTCAACGATGGAGCGACAATCATCTGATACTCTTCAGGGCTTAACCAATCAGGCGGGGTAGTATTTAAATTCGACATAACTCTCTATATATTTAGTTAATATGGCGAGGCAAACAGGATCTAGACACCCTTATTTGAACTCATCTCCAATGAATTATATAGAGCTGTCATCCTAGGTTCAAAATAACGGGCGATTATCTTTAACTTGTTTGACAGATCACCGCCTCGACACCCCTCAATCAGAAACTTTAATGGCTGAACTTATCAGTGTGTTGCTCGCGAAATAGCACCACCTCATCCAAAACGCTGTCAAACGCATCCACCAAGCGAGGCTCGAAGTGCTTACCCTTTTCTTCGTGAATAAGCGCCATCGCCTTGTCGATCGGCCAAGCCTCCTTATAAGGCCGTTCCGAGGTCAAGGCATCGAACACATCACACAGCGCGCAAATTCGTCCCTCAATGGGGATATCCTCTGCCGACAAGCCCGCAGGGTAGCCACTGCCATCCCATTTTTCATGGTGAGTCAGCGCGATACTCTGCGCCATTTTCATCAGCTCGGAAGCACCGCCAGATAAAATTTCCGCGCCAATGTTCACGTGTGACTGCATGATTTTCCATTCATCGGCATCTAGTTTACCCGGTTTTAGTAACACTCTATCGGGGATACCTATTTTGCCGACATCGTGCATCGGTGCTGCATTAAAAATAAGCTCGACCAAGTCTTCGCTGAGCCCCGCCGCCCTCGCTAATAACTGAGAAAATTTACTCATTCTCAGTACGTGGTTACCGGTTTCATTATCTTTATACTCGGCCGCCAAACCCAAACGCTGAATCACATCATGGCGGCTTTCCTCTAGCTGCTGGGTTCGTTGTTTAACCTTTTCCTCTAATAGGATATTTTGCTGCTTAATTTTTTTATGCAATAAACGCACTTCGAGGATATTATGGATCCGCTGCAAGGCCTCTAAACGGTCGAAGGGTTTCCCCAGAAAGTCCTTTGCACCACCACTTAAGGCCTGCGACCTCGTTTCCGGGGTGAGTTCGGCGGTTAACACTAAAATAGGTAAATAATCCTCCGCGACATGCTGCTGTAATAAGGACATCACTTGAAAACCATCCAAATCTGGCATCCGAATATCTAATAACAACACATCAATATCGTGCTGCTGGAACATCGGCAGCGCCTCTCTAGAATCCACCGTACTGTATAAGTTTTGATAACCCGCCTGCTTCAATATCTTTTCTAATAGGCGCACATTAACCGGCTGATCATCAACGATTAAAATATTCGCCTGTAAAATTTCTTGCCCTAAGTTCCTCATATAGCCGCCTATTGATCACCCACCCGATTAACTCACACCTTATGTCTCATTCAAGCTTAGTTCATATTCGCTCAGCAAGGTCGGTTAATCCTGCTATATTTTAAAAACCATAAACGGCTAAGGGTTTTCATCCCTCTCCCTAACTCTCCAATAAAATAACGAGGCCTGCTACGTGATGGACGATAAATTTTTAACAATCCCTGACGATTTGATGGGCATCATTGCGGTCGCCTTACTGCTATTGGCAGTCAGTTTTCTATACCTTTATATCCGGCAAAAAAAACACACCATAAAAGCCTCATTACAAGCTCAATATGATAATGAGCGAGTTTCATCGTTTAGCGCATATTCACCCGACGCCCTCATTCGGGTCGATGCTAACGAGCAAGTCAGCTTATGGACTGGGCAAGCTGAACAAATGTTCCAGTTTCGTAGCGACGAGGCGATTGGCAAGGTACTACATGAGCTCATTATTCCAGCCAATACACGCGAGCTATATAGCCAAGAGTTACCAGCGCTACTGACGAAGACAAACCCTCCTCCGTTTAAACGGCTTCAACTGGAGGTACAGCGCCGTGATGGCAGCACATTTCCAATAGAAGCCACCGTTCTCCTGCTCAAACTTCACGACCACCATGAATTTAATATTATTATTCGTGACCTCGGTGAGCAGCAGGCGGCTCAAGATAAGGTTATCGAGCAAAAACAATGGTTATCGGCACAACAACTCGCTTTGAACGAACACGCTATCGTCAGCATCACCGATGCAAAAGGCAATATCACCTACGTGAATGACAAGTTTGAATCCATCAGTCAATACTCGAAAGAAGAACTCATCGGCGCTAATCATCGATTATTAAAGTCACACTATCACTCAGCCGAGTTTTTTATCACGCTATGGGACACCATTTCTAATGGCCAGGTCTGGCATGGCGACATCCAAAACAAAGCCAAAGACGGCTCTCTGTATTGGGTTAAATCAACCATTGCCCCCTTAGTCAACACCGCCGGAGAAGCCGAACAATATATCGCCATACGTACCGATATCAGCCACATCAAAAAGCTTGAAACAAAACTACAGTACGCGAATCAACAACTGGCCAATAATCTGCAGAAGACAGAACAAGAAAAATCATATTTTGAGCTGTTATTTGATAAATCGGGTTACGGCACCGCGATGGTGATCGACGATCATTTTCTAAATTTCAATGCCAAACTGGCCGAAATGATGGGTTACCAATCAGCCGACGAAATACCCGACCATATTCTTGACTTTTCCCCGACCTACCAGCCCGATGGAGAACTATCATTAGAAAAAGCCCATAAAATAATCGAATTAGCGATTAAGCATGGCTCTCAGCGAGTCGAATGGTTACAAAACAAAACCGATGGCTCTACTTTTTGGTGCGATGTATTGGTTACCCGGCTTAATAATGCCCCCCACCCCTTATTACACATTGTTTGGCGTGATATTTCAGTCGAAAAGAAACTCACCGAGGATAATCAACGCATCACCAACGAAGCAATCAAAGCCAACCAAGCCAAATCAGAATTCCTCTCCTCCATGAGCCATGAGTTAAGAACCCCCATGAACTCCATCTTAGGTTTTGCCCAATTGTTAGCAGCCGATGAAGACGAACCTCTAAGTGACAACCAGCGCGAGAGCCTTGATTATATTTTATCCAGTGGTCAACACTTGTTAAAACTGATTAATAACGTACTCGAATTAGCCACCATAGAATCGGGGAAGTTAATACTTTCCCTAGAGCCCGTACATATCAACGGCATTAGCCAAGACGTCATCAACTTGCTCAAGCCCCTTGCCAACGAAGCCAACATCAACATCCAACTGAAGGCCGATAGCGATGTCCTCATCCTCGCCGATTACACTAAACTCAAACAGGTGATCATCAACCTGGTTAGCAACGCCGTTAAATACAATAAAAACGGTGGTCAGGTAAGCATTGACTGGCAAGCGAGCGAAGACAAACAACTGCATTTCACCGTGAGTGATACCGGTATTGGTATTTCTGAACGCAATAAAAAATACGTCTTCGCGGCATTCAATCGCTTAAACAACGCGAATTCGCAGATCGAAGGCAGTGGCATTGGCCTCGTGGTGACAAAAAACCTAGTTGAAATGATGGGCGGCCGCATCGGCTTCGATAGTACCGAAAACATCGGCTCTAGTTTTTGGCTGACCTTCCCTATCACCAACTCGGTGGACTCGGTGGACTCGGTGGACTCGGTGGACTCGGTGGACTCGGTGGACTCGGTGGACTCGGTGGACTCGGTGGACTCGAGTTCGACGAAAAAAAAGGTCCTTTATATTGAAGACAATGTGGTCAATCAGCTCTATGTAGAAGGCGTTTTTGAGCTACACGAAGAATACCAACTAGACGTCGTTGAATCAGCCGAGCTGGGTTGGGACTACGCCATGCAACACGATATCGACCTCATCCTGATGGATATAAACCTTCCGGGGATGAGTGGCAAAGAACTCACTAAAAAACTCCGGCAAACCGACATCTACAAAAACAAACCCATTTTGGCCTTTTCTGCATCCGCGATGAAACACGATATAGAATCCAGCAAAGGTTTGTTTGATGTGTACCTAACCAAACCGATCCAAATGGACGAGTTGATGGCGGCGATACGACAATATATATAGTCTTTCCACTAGCAGAAAGTAAGAAGGCCTCACTAATGAGGCCTTCTTATATAGTCTTTACAAAAGTCACTTTATCCGAAATTAAAACGGGATATCATCATCAAAATCATCCATCGGTGCAGTCGGTTGCGCCGGTGCCGATGAGAAGTTATCACTGCGGCCTCTGCTTTGTGGAGCCGGTGCAAATTCAGCTGAACCACCACCTCGACTATCCAACATTTGCATGGTGCTGGCTTTGATTTCTGTGGTGTAACGATCTTGCCCGCTTTGGTCTTGCCATTTACGTGTTTGTAATGAACCTTCTACGTAAATTTTTGAGCCTTTTTTCAAGTACTCACCAACAATTTCGGCCAAGCGATTGAAAAACACCACTCGATGCCATTCTGTTTGCTCTTTTTGCTCACCAGAATTTTTGTCTTTCCAAGTTTCTGAAGTTGCCACCGTCACGTTTGCAACCGCACCGCCGCTTGGCATATAACGAATTTCTGGGTCCTTACCTAGGTTACCCACCAAGATTACTTTATTAACGCCTCTACTTGCCATTTCGTGCTCCAGTTATTCTTGCCCTTGAGGACAGGATTGTAAATTTAAAAATATAGCATCCAATGCTTCTTCGTCTAATAGGTCGTTATCAACTTTCAGATAAGCGGTTGAATCATCAACGGAAATACCCACGTCTAACACGCCTTTTATAGCGAGTAGCTTAGCAGTTATTTGTTTTGCCTGCTCGGCTGTTTGCAATTCTAAGTGCTTCAATAAGCTGCTCATATGACCCGGTGATTTCATCCCAAAAGCCACTAAAAACCAGATAAACAGGACGCTACCACACATCAGAAACACGCTACTTAAACCGTAACTGTCCCATATAAAACCACCCAGCAGCCCACCGCAAAAAGCACCAAAAAATTGCGAACTTGAATACACCCCCATCGCGGTGCCTTTACCGCCAGCGAAGGCTATTTTTGAAATAAGCGATGGCAGGGTGGCTTCTAATAAATTAAACGCGGTAAAAAAAACAAACAGGGTCGCGACCATCCCCCATAGACTCTCACTGAACAGGTATAAAGCAAAACTGGCTAACGATAAAACGCCAACCGCACTGACAAAAACCAATTTCATCTTACGCTTTTTTTCAGCCACAATCACAAAGGGCACCATCACAACAACCGACAAGGCCAACACCGGCAAATACACCATCCAGTGATCCTCCGCCGCCAAACCAAGCTTACCCCGTAACAATAAAGGCAGTACCACGAACATAGCCGTCATCACTAGGTGTAAACAAAAGATGCCAAAATCCAACCGTAACAACTGGCCATCTTTCAATACCTTCGCCATTAATGCAGGGATCGGCTCGGCATCTTTATGGATGGTGAGTTTACTAGCGTCCGGCACCACCTTATGCAAAATAACAATCGCGCCAAAGGCCAACACGGCGGTAAACCAGAAGATCCCCGATAAACCAGCAAACGAAGCGAGCAACGGCCCCAGCACCATCGCAACGCCAAAGGAGATACCAATGCTGATACCAATCGTCGCCATAATTTTAGTACGGTTTTGTTCTAGGGTTAAATCAGCGGCCAAGGCCATAACGGCAGCGGCAACCGCACCACTCCCCTGTAGGGCCCGGCCCAGAATAACCCCATAAATGGTCGTCGACATGGCCGCCACGATGCTGCCAGAGACAAACAATAATAAACCGATGGTGATAATTCTTTTACGTCCGAAACGATCAGACAGTAGACCAAACGGAATCTGTAATAAGGCCTGAGTCAGCCCATAAACGCTGATCGCCAAACCCAATAATAACGGGGTCACGCCGATTAATTCTTCCGCATATAGAGACATCACCGGCAAAATCATAAAGAGCCCAAGCATGCGCATCGAGAAAATACCCGCCAGCCCAATACTGGCCCGCTTTTCTTGTCGGCTCATGGTTGATACTTGGCTTAATGAATCAGCCATAATTACTTTGCCCAGTGTGTAAAAAGAGGGGTATATTAACAGGTTTGGCGGTAAACATTAGAGTAGAGATGGCTAGCATTAAAATTCGCGGTGCACGAACGCACAATTTAAAAGGGATCGACTTAGACCTTCCTAGGGACAAGCTCATCGTTATCACCGGTTTATCCGGCTCAGGCAAGTCATCATTAGCTTTTGACACTATTTATGCCGAGGGTCAGCGCCGCTATGTAGAGTCGCTGTCGGCGTATGCTCGTCAATTTTTATCGGTGATGGAAAAACCCGATGTGGATCATATTGAAGGCCTCTCCCCCGCTATTTCCATCGAACAGAAGTCTACTTCGCACAACCCGCGCTCCACCGTGGGCACGATTACCGAGATTTACGATTACCTGCGTTTATTATTTGCCCGCACCGGTATTCCGCGCTGCCCTGAACACGACACCTCGCTTGAAGCACAAACCATCAGTCAAATGGTCGATAGCGTATTATCACTGAATCCGGATAAACGCTGGATGTTACTCGCCCCAGTCATTCAAGAGCGCAAAGGTGAACACTTCAATGTGCTTAACGACTTACGCAACCAAGGTTTTATTCGCGCCCGTATAGACGGTGAAGTGGTCGAACTAGATGAGTTACCCAGCCTAGAACTAAAAAAGAAACACACTATCGAGGTGGTGGTCGATCGTTTTAAGATTAACGACGAGCTATCGGTTCGCTTGGCCGAATCTTTCGAGACCACCCTCAAACTCACCGATGGTATCGCCATCATCAGCAGCATTGATGACGACGAAGAGGTATTATTCTCCGCCCGCTTTGCTTGCCCGAGTTGCGGCTATTCGATCAGTGAATTAGAACCCCGTAGTTTCTCCTTTAACAGCCCGAAAGGCGCGTGTTCGGGCTGTGACGGTCTTGGTATTCAGCAATACATCGACCCCAGCCAAGTATTACATAGCCCCGACATCAGCCTAGCCGGCGGCGCTATTCGTGGCTGGGATAAGCGCAATATGTATTATTACCAAATGATCACCTCATTAGCCCAGCACTATGGTTTCGACCCCGAAGAACCATTCAGCAGCTACTCAGAGGAGATTCAAAACACTATTTTATTTGGTAGTGGGCAACAAGAGATTGTTTTTACCACCCTCAATAGTCGGGGTGATAAACGTCGAAGCAGCCACCCCTTTGAAGGCATTATCAACAGCATGGAGCGGCGTTACCGAGACACCGACTCTAATACCGTCCGCGAGGAGTTGGCCAAGTATTTAGCCAGCCGTTCTTGCACGGGTTGCCAAGGGCAGCGCCTAAATCAAGCCGCAAGGCACGTATTCGTTGGCAGCCACACCTTGCCGGAGATCACCCACCTCTCTATACGTAAAACCAGCAGCCTGTTTGCCGAGCTGGAGATCAGCGGTCACCGCGGCGAAATCGCCAAGCGTATCATCAAAGAAATTAAAGCGAGACTCGACTTCTTAATCAACGTCGGCCTCGACTACCTATCCTTGGATCGCAGCGCCGATACCTTATCCGGTGGCGAAGCACAACGCATTCGACTCGCCAGCCAAATCGGTGCCGGCCTCGTTGGGGTCATGTACGTCTTAGACGAACCCTCTATCGGCTTACATCAACGCGACAATCAGCGCCTTATCAACACCCTGTTTCACCTACGCGACATCGGCAATACGGTGGTCGTAGTCGAGCACGATGAAGACGCCATTTTAGCCGCCGATTATGTGGTTGATATTGGCCCACTCGCGGGCATTCATGGCGGGCAAATAACCGCCCAAGGGACCCCGCAAGACATCATCGACAACCCAAATTCCACCACCGGCGACTACCTCTCGGGTCGGCGATTTATTGAGGTACCGGCAAACCGCCACCACGCTGATCTCAGCAAGGTATTACGCATCAATAAGGCCTCCGCTAATAACCTAAAAGACGTTTCCGTCGACATTCCCTTAGGTTTGTTTACCTGTGTCACCGGCGTATCCGGCTCTGGCAAGTCGACCCTTATCAACGAAACCCTCTACCCCAGTGTCGCGCGGGCGCTTAATAAATCCTCTATTCCGATCGCGGCGAATGAGGGTGTTGATGGCATTGAACAGCTCGATAAAGTCGTCGATATCGACCAAAGCCCGATTGGCCGTACACCTAGATCCAACCCCGCGACCTATACCGGTTTATTCACCCCGATCAGAGAGTTATTTTCTGCCACTCCCGAAGCCCGTTCACGGGGTTACACCCCCGGTCGTTTTAGCTTCAATGTGAAGGGTGGCCGTTGCGAAGCCTGTAAAGGTGATGGGGTGATTAAGGTTGAAATGCACTTCCTCGCCGATGTCTACGTGAATTGCGAAAACTGCAAAGGCCAACGTTATAACCGTGAAACGCTGGATATCCGCTACAAGGGAAAAACCATCCATGAAGTACTCTCGATGACCGTGGATGAGGCCGCTACATTTTTCGAAGCCATACCGGTTATTTCACGCAAGCTACACACCCTCATTGAGGTTGGCCTCGGTTATATCACCCTCGGCCAAAACGCCGTCACCTTGTCCGGCGGTGAGGCACAACGGGTTAAATTATCACGTGAACTATCTAAACGCGACACCGGAAAAACCCTGTATATATTAGATGAGCCCACCACCGGTTTACACTTTGCCGATATTCAGCAATTACTCGCGGTATTACACAAACTACGCGACCACGGTAATACCTTAGTCGTCATCGAACATAATTTAGATGTAATAAAAACCGCCGACTGGGTGATCGATATTGGCCCAGAAGGTGGCGACGGGGGTGGCGAAGTGATTGCCGAAGGTTCCCCAGAAGAGGTTGCCCTGTGTAAGGACTCCCACACCGGGTATTATTTACAGGCGATATTAGCAAAGGCCCTCATTCAGCAATCGGCTCATGCATAAGCTCATTCTGTTCCTTAAAACGGCGCCGCGTCAGCGAGCGCCGTTAATACCGGCGGGCTTATAAACATCGGGCTACAACAATTACTGCCCCACTTCCAGATACCCATCCGCCAGCCGTTGGATATTCGCCGCAAGCCACGGTAAACGTTCTTTTTGATATAGAGCCAAGTCATCAACAACGGAAATTAACGGCTATTGCATAGCCATTTTTTTACACCTTGTCGCCCTAACCACCCCAGCTGCTCACTTATACCCCGACAATAAGCACAGGCTAATGCCCGCGCTAGCGATACGATTATTCAAACTTGTCATTCGAAGTCCTTATCTAGGACTACTAAAAACAACAACACAATACGCGCACCGGTATATAACTCAACTCACTTAAAATGCCCATTGCCCACGCAACTGCATGATGTCGGCTTCTTCATTATCAAGCGAATGTTCTGCTCTCTCCATCTCCAACACTTTAATATAGTTAGCCGAAACACGTAAACCCGGTGTTGGGAACCAGTTCAAACCCAGGGTTAGATTATCCATTTCACCCCCGCTAATAAGCCCATCATTCAAGTCGATGGTGCTATAACGTAACGCCAGCTCCCAAGCACCAATGCCGCCTTTGCCAACGATACTGTTCGGTTTAATCGCCTTAAATTTGGCTCCCTTAAACGTGTAAGGTCGCGACTCCCCTGTTAATAACCAACCGGCTTGCGCATACCAGCCATCAAAGGTAGCGTTATTAGCAAACTCACGATCTAAGCGGCTGTGTACATATTCGGCTTGCGCTGAAAACGGCCCCTGAACAACCGCAAGTTCTGCCGCTAAACTTAAATAACTATCGACATCGGTTAATGTGCCGGTATCAACAAAGTTAACCCCCGACACATGAGTTTCAGGCTGCTGCTTAAAACGCACATCATTGCCGCGTGTACTGCGGTAATCAGCCGCTAAACCTAAGTGTAATAAGGCTCCTTTTTCATTAATAGGCATCCAAGTGACACGCCCGGCTGTCCCCCAACCTTCATCTGCGGTGCCTCCTTTGTTACTCGCTTTATCGCCAAAAACACCGAGTGCCGTTGTCCAGTGCTGACGATTTATACTCGCCATAACACCAATATGGCGTCCGGCGGTGAAGGCATCAATAGACGCTCGCTCGGTAAACTGGGTATTATTATCGCTGACTTGATCTTGCAACATGAACGGGTCTCTAAAGTGCCCGACTTTTAGGCTCAAACCCTCAAAGTCAAAACCCTTATAACCCAACCAAATATCGGTAATGCCGCTTTTATTATCCCCCGAGCCGGCAAAGTCGTATTCAAACTTATAAAACCAATCCTGATAAATAGTTCCTTTCAGATACAAGCGAGCACGGCGAACTTCACTTCCATCACCTAATGTACTCCCTGCTCCATGACTACCTTCCCCATAGCTCGCCACATCTAACTGCATACGCCCACCAATATTAGTGCTAAAACGCCCGTCACGGGTTTTAACGGCCAAACCACCCTTGCTAAGGCTCACGTCAACATTACTGGCCTTATCCAACTGCGCTTGCATGCCCTGTTTGAGCTGTTCCTCTTGTTGCCGCGAGGCCTCCATTTCAGCCAGCACACGCTGGTATTGCTCACTAGAAATAGTGCCATTTTCATGTAATACCATCAGCAGCGTCGCAAGCTCCGAACCCGCTTGTAGCGGCGTTGATAAGGCCGCACAAACCGCGGATGCTAAAACAAGTTTATTCAATCCCATGGTGATCCTTTTATTATTCTTAAGTTAATCCCCTACTCGTCAATGCAGATTAACTGCCAACGAGCTAAACCGCTGATTAATCGCGAAATAAATCAAGCCGTTCGTATCAAGCATAAACTAGCTGGGCGACATTCGCGAATTGAACAAGCCGTACCGGCGTTGTTTATTGTTAGGCCTCATCCCCGACAACAACGAGAAGCCCATAGCCTCACCCAAACATCATCCACCCAAACGCCAAAAGCTCATTAACAAAACATCTATTAACTACGAAAAATCATCCACGCGGCAATAAAACCAGTCCCACCACCGCATTCAGTCTTTCACCCACTCTCTTCGAAAGATCTCGCTAAAAGCTTCGCAAGAGAGTGCAAGATCAAACAATATGTTTATCCCCTGGGTGCTTTTACGCGTAAAATAGCCGCTTCAATTCAGTCATCCCAATACAGTTAAAACCATTATGCGTACCAGTCAATTCCCTCTTAATACCGTTAAAGAAACCCCTGCCGATGCAGAGATCATTAGTCATCAATTAATGATTCGTGCCGGCCTAGTGCGAAAATTGGCCGCTGGTTTATATAATTGGCTACCGTTGGGGGTCAAAGTACTGCAAAAAGTACAAACCATCGTGCGTGAGGAAATGAATAACGCCGGTGCACTTGAAGTATTAATGCCGGTGGTGCAACCCGCCGAGTTATGGCAAGAGTCAGGACGCTGGGAACAATACGGCGCAGAACTCACCCGCTTAAACGACCGTCATGGCCGTGAATTTTGTTTAGGCCCAACCCACGAAGAAATCATTACCGAGTTGGCGCGCAACGAAATTAAGAGTTATAAACAACTACCGCTGAACTACTACCAAATCCAAACCAAATTTCGTGACGAAATCCGTCCACGTTTTGGCATTATGCGCTCACGTGAATTCATCATGAAAGACGCGTACTCCTTTCATAGCGACGAAGAATCCTTGCAGCAAACCTATGATCGAATGTACCTAGCGTATAACAATATATTCAACCGCTTGGGCTTAGACTTCCGACCTGTATTAGCCGACACCGGCTCAATTGGCGGTAATGCCTCTCACGAATTTCATGTCTTGGCCGATTCTGGTGAAGACGCCATCGCCTTTTCAACCGACAGCCAGTACGCCGCTAACGTCGAAAAAGCTGAGGCACTTGCACCCAGCGAACCAAGAGGCGAAGCCAGCGAGACCCTACAGAAAGTTAGCACGGTGGGCCAACGCAGCATCGAAGAAATCAGTAACTTCTTAAATATACAACCGCAGCAGTGCTTAAAAACTTTGTTGGTTAATGGCGATGAGGATAATGTTATCGCGCTTGTATTACGTGGCGATCATCAGCTCAATGAAATCAAAGCAGAAAAACTAGCCGGCGTTGCCAGCCCCTTAACCTTAGCCAGCGATGACGATATTAAACGCATTGCCGGCTGTAACGCGGGTTATATTGGCCCCATCGGCCTTGATATACCGATGATTGTTGACCGTAGTGCGGCACAAGCCGCCAACTTTGTTTGTGGTGCCAACGAAAACGACCAGCACTTCACCGGGGTTAATTGGCTCCGCGACTTAGCTGAAGCCGATCATATTGCTGATATTCGCCAAGTCGTCGCCGGTGATAAAAGCCCCGATGGCCAGGGGACGCTCACCATCGCCCGTGGTATCGAAGTCGGTCATATTTTTCAGCTAGGCACAAAATATAGTGAAGCGATGAAGGCCAGCGTGTTGAATGAACAAGGCAAAAACCAAACCATGACCATGGGCTGTTATGGCATTGGTATTACTCGGGTGATTGCGGCTGCCATTGAGCAGCACCACGACGATAAGGGGATCATCTGGCCCGCAGCCCTAGCGCCGTTCCAAGTGGCTTTATTACCGATGAATATGCATAAATCGGAACGCCTGAAAGCCGCCAGTGAAACCCTCTACGAACAGCTAATTGAAGCTGGTTTTGAGGTAATCTTTGATGACCGTAAGGTACGTCCAGGCTTTATGTTCTCGGATATGGAACTGATTGGTATTCCTCACCGTATCGTCCTCGGTGACCGTGGCCTAGATAACGGTATGGTTGAATACCGCGGTAGAACAGATACAGAGAATGTCGATATTCCACTGCAAGACATTATTCAGCACCTAAAAGACCGCTGCTAAACACATAAAAGCAGCGTTTCAGTACACTGATACGCTGCTTTTATGACCGCTAAGTATTTTCAGCGGGGAGCCACTAGAATAAATCGATCTCGCCCTCCGACATCGAGCTCTGCACAACCGCCTCGTGCTGAGGCGCGCAGGTTTCGTTACGTATCTGCTGTAAGTTTCTACGCAAAACTTTAATCCGCTCAGCAGCGCTACCAGCGCTCGTATCATTGTTATAACTCACCCCAGCCTGAGTAATAAACGGCGCCACTTGTTGGCAGGTTGTCTCCACGTGCTCGGATAACTGGCTGACCATATCTTCAAACTGCAAAGCACGTACCGCCATTGCCACGCTATTATTAATATTGTTGCTCATATCCTGTACAACGACCATTTTTGTTGCCATATTGGCATTTAATACCTCTATCTTCCGCATCATCAACTGCATCTGGTCTTTCGACTTAATCGTCGAATTCATATCCTTCGACGCCATCGTGCCAATAGTGTCCACCGCGCTATCAATATTAACCCGAGATTTCTTAATAACCTGCCTAATTTGCTCACCGGTCGTCGCCGACCCGGTAGATAACTTACGCACCTCGTCAGCCACCACCGCAAAACCTCGTCCGTGTTCGCCCGCACGCGCGGCTTCAATCGCCGCATTCAGCGCCAATAAATTGGTCTGATCGGCAATCCCAGTCACATTATTTAGTAAGGAATATATCTCATCCATATTCGTTGAAATATCATCAACATTACCCACCATTTCCATACTTTTATGACTAATCGTGAGCATATTATCCACAAAATAATCGAGGGTATTACTCGCATCGATGACAAATTTAGCAAAATCGACACTGCCTTCGTCTTCGGTCGTGAAAGTACTAAGAACCCCGGCTATTTCTCGCCCCTGTATTTGCGCATGCTCATTCATCCCATTAAAACTGCTCGCTAACTCAACCACCGCGTCGCCCGTCAATTGTCTAATACGTTGCACCTCAGTTTGTGCTCTAGACATTTCATCGGCCACAATCCTCGCAACATCCTGTAACAAAGCCGACACCTCATTATCCAGCTCTACCGTCCCCCCCCCGCTATCGTTTGCGCTGGCACTGCTCGCCCCCCCCATAACCGCCGAACTCTGGGAGCTTTTGAAAGCAATGAACATCCAGCTTGCGCTGACGATCATCAATAATAGTGGCGACCAATAAGCGGTAGCGATTGGAGGCATAAAGCTTGCCACAATAGCAATCAGGCTAATCAGTATGGCAATACGAAATTGTTGAACAAACCCTCGCTCTTTCATCATGAAGTACTCCCCGCTAACTCGTTGAGTAGCATAAGCCACCTGTTTTTACTATTCATACTGAGCAATCAGGTGCCCAGCTATTTTTTTCAACGGTAAAACCGATTGCACAGCCGATAGTTTCACCGCACTGCCCGGCATCCCCCAAACCACGCTAGAAGCTTCATCCTGTGCGGTCGTGGTGGCCCCAGCCTTGAGTAGGTCCAGCATACCCTCTGCCCCATCGCTGCCCATCCCCGTCAGCATCACCGCGTGTACATCCTTTGGCGCGCATTCAATGAGTGAACGAAACATCACATCAACCGAGGGTTTATGCCGATTTACCGCTGGCCCATCATTCAATACACAGCTAAAAATAGCGCCTTTTTTCACCACTAATAGGTGCCGATCGCCCGGTGCAAGGTAGACGTGACCTGATTTTAACTGCATGCCCGTGTTTGCCTCCAGCACGGTAAGTTCACACATCCCATTTAAACGTTGAGCAAATGCCGTACTAAATGTTTTTGGAATATGCTGGGTAATAACCACCGGTGGTGAATCGACCGGTAAACCGACCAGTAACTCCTTAATCGCTTCGGTCCCCCCCGTTGATGAACCAATAGCTATGATTTGCCGGAGATTCTTTCGCGGGGTCGCTAATGTCACCGCCGTTTCTGCTGACTTAAGCGGGCTCGCCGTCCGAATGCGCGCAGCCGCTGCCGCCCGCACCTTAGCGCAGATATCTTCGGCATATTTCGCCAGCTCGGTTTTAACATTCACTTTGGGTTTTGCAACAAAATCGATAGCGCCAAGCTCTAGCGCCTTAAAGGTTGCCTCCGCACCTTTTTCAGTCAAGGTCGAAACCATCACCACTGGCACCGGGCGCAGTCGCATTAAGTTGGCCAAAAAAGTAATCCCATCCATCCTTGGCATTTCTATATCCAAGGTTAATACATCAGGTTTTAACCGTTTAATTTTATCACGCGCAATTAACGGATCTATCGCTGTACCAATCACCTCTATATCATCTGTTTTACTAAAAATTTCGCTGAGTACCTGACGCACAATGGCCGAATCATCAACGATTAACAATCTAATTTTTTTAATGTTTGTCACGCTACCCCCTTCACCCTAAAACAAATCGACTGAACCGCCGACCGTTTGCGTATTTAATTTACTTAAGTATTCGCTATCTCTTTCTAATAGTGTCGAATTATTCACTTTTTTCAACTTCCTCACCTTCACCTTACCCGTTTTTACATGAAATAAGACCTTCCGTGGATAGCGGTCACCTACGTCTTCTTTCACCAGCTGCAGGCGTTCGTTGGCTATGTAGTCGTACACAAACGAGATATTCCTTAGGCCTATATCGGTCATCTGATCCATCACCCGCCCCCCCCCTATCACCTTCAATTCCAAGCGATTCTTCACCCCACCATGTTTAATGACATCATTTATCATATGCTCCATCGCAAAGTTTCCATAACGGGTTTCCGCACTGATCACCGTACTGCCCCAAGAGTCCGCCTGTTCTCGCGAATAAATAGGCAACATAAAGTGATTCATCCCGCCGATACCGGCCACCTTGTCGGTCACGCAGACTGAAATACAAGAGCCCAACACCGTGGCTATCAACTCATCATTATTACTAACATAGTATTGCCCGGGTAGGATTTTCGCCGAATAATAACCATGACTGGTATCCCAATAGCGGTTAATATCTTCAAAGCCCGGCAAGGCACTAGGCATATCGTCTGGTTTAATATTCGAATGCGTCATCGATCAGTTACTTCGCTGATACATCGTCTGACCCAAGGAATCGAAACGGTCACAGACATTAAACATATTCTCCGAGTGGCCGATAAACAGATGGCCATCGTCTGCTAACACATCGGCATAACGATCAAATAAACCACGCTGGGTCTCTTTATCAAAATAAATAACCACATTACGGCAAAAAATAATATCAATAGGCCCGTTAATCGGCCAGCCATGCAATAAATTTAATTGTTTGAAGGTAATCAGCCCTTGCAATTCGGCCCTCATTTTCACTAAATCAGCCTTATCGTCCTTACCACGTTTCATCCAACGTCGTTTATACTCCGGATTCACCCCCTCGACTCGGTTTATCTCGTAAACCCCTTTTGCCCCCTTCGCGAGTACATTGGAGTCTAAGTCGGTGGCAATTATTTTCACATCCCAGTCTGGGTGTTCAGAAAAAAACTCTTGCACCGTAATGGCCAGACTATACGGCTCCTCACCGGTTGAACAACCGGCACTCCATATGCGTATTTTCCGCGTCGGAGCATTCTTTTCTAACAAACTCGGAAACACCGTGCTCTTTAAATAATCAAAGTGGTGTTCTTCCCTAAAAAAGGAGGTTAAATTAGTCGTAATCGCATTAACTAAATTAATAATTTCCTCTTCATCTTCCTGTCGAATAATATCTAAATAACTACCGAAGTCAGCCAAATCAAGCGCTCGTAAACGCCTCGTCAAACGCCCGTAGACCATATCTTGTTTGCCATCTGCGAGCACTATCCCGGTATGTAATTTCACCAACTGACGAATCTGCTGAAATATTTCATCGGTGAACTCGAACTCCCTTTGTTTACCTTCTTTCCTTTTCGCAACCACCATCCCCTCCATTTTTGACACCGGCACAGGCCTCAGCCCTGCTAATTCAGTGGTTTATGTGTTGCCAACCTTGTTATCGAACAAGGTTGGCAACACATGCTAGCTGCCGTTAAAACTCATCCCATTCGTCATCCTTGTCGCCACTGGCCATCGGTTTGGGTTTCGCCGCTGGTTTGGCTTGGGGCGCCGCCACGGGTTTCGGTTTCGGCGCTGCGGGTTCAGCCGCTGGTCGATTCGTCGCTACCGGTTTAGCCGTCACCATCGAGGCGGGTAAGGTAAAGAATGAGGTCGCCTTGTCCAAGGTACCGGATTGGTCTTGTAATGACATCGCCGCCGCTGATGACTCCTCAACCAGGGCCGCATTTTGCTGGGTCACACTATCGAGATTAGTCACCGAGGCGTTCACCTGCTCAATACCCGCCGCCTGTTCTGAACTAGCCGCTGCAATATCAGAAATTAAGGCACTCACCTCTTGCACCGAGGTCACAATCTGCCCCAATACCTCACCCGACTCATCAACCAGTTTGGTACCTTCGTTCACCTTATCGGTACTGTCGTTAATGAGTAATTTAATTTCTTTCGCCGCACCGGCACTGCGTTGAGCCAAGTTCCTAACCTCACTGGCCACCACCGCAAAACCACGTCCATGTTCACCCGCCCTCGCCGCTTCCACCGCCGCATTAAGCGCCAATAGATTGGTTTGGAAGGCGATCTCATCAATCACCCCGATAATATCAGCGATTTTTTTGCTGGAGGAGTTGATTTCACTCATCGCCACCACCGCGTCTTTCACCACATCGCCGCCTTTCGTCGCGAGCGAACTAGCGCCTTCGGCCAAATCATTCGCCCGTTTTGAATTCGATGCCGTTTGCTGTACCGTGCTGGTCAATTCTTCAACACTGGCCGCGGTTTCCTCTAGCTCCGCCGCTTGCTGCTCCGTCCGATTACTTAAGTCGGCATTGCCGGCGGCAATCTCACTGGTCGCCACCGCAATATTACCCGACGCCGTGCTGATATTACCGATCGAGTCACGTAGGTTATCAATAGTGGTATTGGCAGAATCCATTAAGTCTTTGATCTCACCTAGATATTCACCATTCGCTTGGATGTCTAAGTTACCCTCGGAAAGATCCCCCAATACGCTGCCAATAGCCCGAATAGGTAACGAAAAGGTTTCGACTAAGTCATTGACCCCCGAAGCAATGGCCTTCATCCCGCCATCATACGTTGCGTGATCAATTCTATCGTCTAAACGCCCTTCAGTGGCCGCCTGAATAATATTTTGAATTTGTTTTTCGGCGTCCTTTATTTCGGTTAAGTCTTGCCACTCCACCATATTACCCATGTACTCGCCATCCGGGCCTTCGATGTAGGAGGCATTCACCTTAAAGGTGATCCCAGCGACAACAATCTCCGCTTCGGCGGGTAAACGATTTTTATCGCCGAGCAAAGCCCGCTGATGTGATGGGTCCTTATGGAACTGGTCGATACACTCACCCACCAAAGCATCGGGGTTGAGACTCGGCCAAATCGTGCGTAACTCCGTTTGCCGGTTACGCATCATCTCAACCACCGAGTTATTGGCGTAGGTGATATTCAAATCGTCGTCACACATCATCAGGTTGGTTTGGGCGCTATCCACCTCTCTTTCGCTTTTTCTTCGGTTAAATCTTGCCACTCCACCATATTGCCCATGTACTCGCCATCGGGGCCTTCGATGTAGGAGGCATTCACCTTAAAGATGATCCCAGCGACTTCGATCAACGCTTCGGCTGGCAGGCTGTTTTTATCCGCCAAGAGGCCACGCTGGTGCGCGGGATTTTTATGGAACTGATCAATACATTGCCCCACTAAGGCATCGGCATCGAGACTCGGCCAAATCGTGCGTAGCTCAGTCTGCCGATTACGCACTATTGGCGTAGGTGATATTCAAATCGGCGTCACACATCATCAGGTTGGTTTGGGCGCTATCCACCGCCGATTGCAAACGCGCTACTTCTTTCTCTTTCGCTTTTTCTTCGGTTAAATCCTGCCACTCCACCATATTGCCGGCGTACTCGCCATCATCGCCTTCGATGAAGGAGGCATTCACCTTAAAGGTAATCCCTGCGACAACAATCTCCGCTTCGGCGGGTAAACGGTTTTTATCCGCCAAGAGGCCACGCTGGTGCGCGGGGTTCTTATGGAACTGATCGATACATTGCCCCACTAGGGCATCGGCATCGAGGCCCGGCCAAATAGTGCGTAACTCCGTTTGCCGGTTACGCAACATTTCAACCACCGCGCTATTGGCGTAGGTGATATTCAAATCGGCGTCGCACATCATTAGGTTAGTCTCTGCGCCCTGTATCGCCGCCTTCAGGTAGTTCAATTCAGCTATTTGTTCTTCACTCATGATGTCTCCCTCGTCCCCTTTATAAGCACTTAACATTGTTTCTGCGATTAGATTCAACGCGCCCGTCCATGCGTCATTAATTTCTTCTGTCCACTGATCTCCTGCGTATTGCTGCATGACCTCCAGCAAGGTATCTCGTACCGCTATATAGTGCGCTTCTTCCGCACCGTAGCCTTGATGCCTCTCCCCCATCGCTAACAACACGCCAACCAATGTATCGGGGTTACGTAAATTTTCGATGGTGAGTTTTATCGCCGCCACCAGTTTAGTGACCTGCTGCGCTTGGGTGGTATTCTCAAACATCGGGATAACACCGGGGTAGCGCTCAAATAGGGTGGTATAAAACTGCCCGATCATTTCTTCTGCAACCGGCGCCAATAAAGCAAAGCTGCTTTCTAATACTTCAACCTCCAGCCCTAACGAGGACTCATAGGGCGCAACTTCCGCCTCTTTAGCAGCGGGCTTTGCTTTTGGCTTTGGTTTTGGTTTTGCTTTCGCCTTCGCCGCGGGTTTTTTCGCCGCTGGCTTTTTTTCTACCACAGGTTCCGGCGCCGACTCCTCTTCTTCCATCCAAGCCAAGGGGTCAAACCCCAGCGTCTTGTCTTTTGCGCTTTTCTTTCTATCCGTCATTACTCCCCCTGTTAATGATTAGCCGCTCCAGGCAATGCCAGCAAATACCAGTTCTGCAATTTGTCGTGCTTCACTCATGCTCACAAAACTGGTGTCTCTGACAGCGTGTTTATGCTTGCCCGTACCGTGTATCGGTTGCTGATGTGTGTGTTTCCTTTTCTGGGTTTTCGCTATGTTACTCATCGAGTCCTCCCATGTAATAGGTCGTCGGCTAAGGCGCTATAATCATTCGAGCCATTGCCACGTTTTTGATACTCAAAAATAGTTTGCCCATAACTCGGGCTTTCTGCTAATGCGACGGCTTCCCGTATCGGAGTTTTTAAAACACTGCCGGGGAAGTAGTTAACCAGCTTGTCACGCACCTCATTGGCTAAACGTCGACGCCCATGAAAGCGCGTTAATGCCACCCAGACGGTCATCTTATGGTGCAAGCGCTTTTCTACGTGGTTAAGGATTCCCATTAAACGAGACATTCCATGCAAGGCCAAGTAGTCACTCGATACCGGCACAATAATTTCATTAGCGGCTAATATCGCGTTCATCGACAAAATGCCCGATGAGGGTGGGCAGTCAATGAACACGAAGTCCTGCCGCTCCAGTTTTTTAATTTCATTGGCCAACAACAAACCGCCTTTTACCCCTCTGGCACCTTGTTCCACTTCCGATAGCCGTGTACCGGCCGGCACTAACTGCAAATTCTGCCGAGCATCGATAACAGTCGTTTGCAGATCTGACTCGGCGAGCAATACCTCATCAATGCCCACCTGTGGGTGCGTTTCTTGGCCCAAACCCGCGGTCAGGTGGTTTTGCGGATCCATATCAATCGCAGTCACGAGGTGTCCACGCAACGCCATCGCATGCGCCAAGTTGATCGCCGTCGTCGTTTTACCGACACCACCTTTTTGGTTTAACACCGCAAATGTCCGCATAATCCGCTAGTCCTCTACTGCCTTTTCGCCCGATTCGGTTGCATCATCGATCTCTTTCAAGCTCATCAATTGATCGATATCCAAAATAATAACCATCTTGTCATCCACCGTTGCCATCCCACGCATATAATCCATATTGATCGCATAACCTAGGTCTGGTGGGTCTTTCAGGTCATTTTCGGCGATGTGATAAACCTCGGAAACAGCATCCACCACGACCCCCATGATCCGGTCTTTACCTTCACCTTTGACCCGTAATACCACCACCACGGTCAACTCGTTATATTCGACACTTTCGATGCCAAAACGCTCACGTAAATCTAAAATAGATACGATGGTGCCACGTAGGTTAATAACCCCCTTGATGAAGGCTGGGGCATTCGGGATCGTCGTGACCGAGTCCCAACCGCGTATTTCCTGTACCCTTAAGATATCAACGCCGTATTCTTCATCCCCTAACAAGAATGTTAAATATTGGTTTTGATGAATATTGTCACTTTCTTCAACATCGTCACTAACAGCCTGTAATGAGGTACTCATGTATGCTCCTATGCTACTGTTCTTGCCAATTAAGTCCTGACTAAGCCTTAATCAGGCCTTTATTTAACTTCTTGTTATGTACACGTACCATGCCATTAACATCCCAAATGAGTGCCACCGTACCATCCCCCAAAATGGTCGCACCCGACATGGTTTCTACTTTCCGGTAATTCGTTTCTAAGCTTTTAATAACCACTTGTTGCTGCCCTTGTAGCTCATCAACAATGATCCCTATCGGCGAGCCATCAACTTCAACCACCACCATTAACGAGTCGTGTAAGTCATCGGTGCTATCGTCTAAACCAAACACCGCCCGCGCCCTCATGATAGGAATATATTGATCACGTAACTTATAGACTTCGGCTTTACCGGCCACCGCATTAATTTGTGCTCGATCGACCTGCAAGGATTCAATAATGGCGATCAATGGAATAACGTAGGACTCACCACCAACGGTCACCAGCTGGCCATCCAAAATGGCTAAAGTGAGTGGCAAACGAATAGTAAAAACAGAGCCCTTACCCTCTTCCGACTGCACCACAACTCGGCCACCGAGTTTATTAATACTGGTTTTCACCACGTCCATGCCGACACCACGGCCCGATACGTCGCTCACCACCTCGGCAGTTGAGAAACCCGGCGCAAAAATCAGGTTATTAACTTCCTCATCAGACAGGTTGTCGGTCGCCGAGATAATGCCTTTTTCAATCGCTTTATCCCGTACCTTTTTTTTATTTATACCCGCACCATCATCTTTAATTTCGATGATGATATTGCCACCTTGATGGTATGCATTGAGGCTCAACACCCCTGTTTCATCTTTGCCGGCGGCCCGCCTAATATCCGGGGTTTCAACGCCATGATCCAAAGCATTACGCACTAAATGAACCAACGGATCGCCGATATTTTCCATCACCGTTTTATCCAGCTCGGTTTCTTCACCCGATAACACCAACTCAACTTTTTTATTCAGCTTACCGGTTAAATCATGCACCAATCTTGGCATCCGACTAAAGACAAAACTGATCGGCAACATTCGAATCCGCATCACCCCATCTTGCAGCTCTCGTGTATTACGTTCCAGTTGCGCTAAACCTTTGCTTAAGCGCAATAAAATATCTGCATTGGTTTTTTGCGATTCACTATCATTACCAACGGTATCCGCATTCGCTTCCAAGTCGTCACCGGCCTGATCTAACATAGACTGGGTAATAACCAGTTCACCGACCAAATTGATGATCTCATCAATTTTATCGATACCCACCCTGATCGATGCTGACTCGGTTGCTTTTTTCGGTTTCGCCGCCGATTTTTTGGCCGCTGGGCTATCACTAGCCGCCGTGTTTACACTCGGTGCCGCAGTGGCTGGAGCTGGAGCCGCTTCGGGAACGGCTTCCACGTGTGCCGCAGGCTCCACTATTGGCGGCGAGTCAGCCAGCGCATTACCACCTGTGGAGGTAATGATTAAATCACAGTCATCCTCGACCCATTCAAAGACTTCTTCGATAGCGGAACGAGCAACATCCCCGCTTAAGGTCAACTGCCAACTCAGGCATAAGTCTTCCGGCGCTAACTCATCGAAAGGCGGTAGTTTTTCCAAGTCAACATTAACTTGCAGCTCGCCCAACTCGCTCAAAGCCCTAAACATCCGCACGGGATCATTACCAGCCATCAACAAATCAGCATGTGGAATAAAATCGACTGTCCACAATGCCTCAGCCGTCTGTTCGTTCGCCAACGGGGCGGGAGTCGCCTCTGCTGGGGCATCATCTGTTGCTGATGAGGCTCCACCGTTTTCCTTTAGGATGTTATTCAGCACCGCGTAGCGGGCTGCCACCATGTCTTCGTCCACCTCGGTCTTATCCCGCGCGGCTTCCAACATGCTCCTGAGCACATCGACCGATTCTAATAAGGAGTCGACAGCGAACTGAGTGACCTCCCGTGAGCCGTCGCGCATTTCATCCAGTAATGTTTCCATCACATGGGTAAATTCAGAAACATTCATAAAACCGAATGTGCCCGCTCCTCCCTTAATCGAATGCGCTGCCCTGAATATCGTATTGATTATCTCGACATCCCCCTCACCAACATCCAGTGTTAGCAGCTCAGACTCCATAATTTCCAGACCTTCAAAACTTTCTTCAAAGAAGGCTTCGTGAAATTGCGACATATCAATAGACATTGACTTACCCCAGTACTTTTTTCGCGGTTGCGAGTAGTTGATCAGGATTAAACGGCTTTACCAACCAGCCTGTTGCGCCGGCTTGTTTACCAGCCATCTTTTTTTCCGCCGATGATTCTGTGGTGAGCGTTAATATCGGCGTAAATCGATAATTGGGCAGGGCACGCAATTCCTTTGTTAGCGTGATCCCGTCCATATTAGGCATATTGACATCGGTGATAACCAAGTCGAAACTTGCCGATTTTGCACACGCTAGCGCCTCGACTCCATCGGATTTTTCAACAACCTCATGTCCCGCTCCTTTCAAGGTGAACGCCACCATTTGCCGCATTGAAGCAGAATCATCCACGACAAGTATTCGAGCCATACTTTTCCCCTATTGTTTAGTTTATAACTATATTGTCAAACCCATATTGTTCATTTATACCGACTCATTCAAACCCAAGCTGTCATCCAGCCCCATTAGTTTGCTTGTTGCTAAAAAACAGTCTGTTACGTTACGCCACTCAATAGACTTATTTTTTAACCGGCCTTGTTGAACAAAGGCCACTAATAATTGCAAACCAGCGGTATCGGCAGCATCGACGTCGGCGGCATCAAGACTGATATTGCCCTCGGCCATTAATGCCTCACTTAACTGTAGTTTCAATTCCGCGACTTGGCGGATATCCAATTCATTTTGCAGTTTAATATTCATATATGACACCTAACATTGGGTTAGTTCAGCAGAGAGCCTGGCCGCTAATACAAACGCTCTCTCAGCAAATCCTTATTGCCTTTGTTAACTTTAAGGCTAGCAGCGGTTTAATATAATCACCGCGTTATCAAACACGGTTTTTTAACGTCGACCGCCAAGTACACCCACCTCTAGGTTTTCAAACCAATCTAAAAATCGTTTTACATCAGCCCCTCTAAAAATACGTCCATGCTGCGGGCACATCATCTCAATATCAAGTTGCCTAACCCGCCTAACCCAGTCATTTTTTGCTTTATTCGATGGCATCCAACGCTGATGAAACATTTTCATCTTACCGATGTGAGCATCAAAATCTTCTACAAACATCGGCGCATCGGGCTCCTCCATGGCTGCGCCAATATCCCCCGACATCAAAATTTTAGCCTTCGGATCGTACACATTAAAATTACCCGATGAATGCAAGTAATGCGCAGGAATAAACTCCAGAACCACCTCGTCTAAAGTCAACCGACTCCCCTCGTCAGGAATACCCTCATATTCGATATGCTGCATACCAAAGTGACGAATATAACCTTCCCACAGCCAAGGCGAGTGCAAGGTTGCATCCGTTAACGCCAAGTCCCACAGACCCAATGAAGAAATAATATCGGGGTCTTGATGCGAAGCAAATAAGTGGGTGATTTTCTGCGCAGGCACTTCTTTTATGACTGCCGACAACATAGCGGAGAACAATTCAACCCCTCCGGGGTCCATCAATAAAGAATTTTTCTTACTCGTCACCATATACTGATTGGTATCAATAATTAAATCTGGCTTATCTTCATCCCGCCCAAAAACAATCCATGTGTGGTCATTATTCTCGTATAGCTTCTCTGCTTTCATTTAAATACCCTACTGTAATATGGCTACTTGTTGACGTGAAAAAACAATCTGTTCCTTGATCGTCTCCGCAATATTTTCCACATTTTCGGCGACGTTATTCAGTGCGTCTTGGTAGGTTGCGCCTGCTTGCGAGGCTTCAATCTGACACAATACTTTCAGTACCACGGCCGAGCGTAGCTCGCCCTCAACCGCTTCTAATTCCTGGGTTAGTTGTTGTATTTTTTGCTGGTATTGAGTCATTAACTCTTTTTGCTTAAGCTTCGTACGCTCATACACGTCACTCAGGCTGTCGAGGTGCCGACTGCCCTGTGCTTGCAAATAAACCGCGTCAAAGTATTTTAATGCGCTATCGGAACGATACTTCTCAACCGCCATACGACTGAGCACCGCGGCAATGGCATTAATTTTTTTGGATGAGCTAACCGTGATGTCGGATAAACGGTGAATGGCATCGGTTAACGGGCGGAAACCGGCGGCGCTTTGCCCTGCTCTCAGGGTTAGGGCCCGAGCGTTACTCGCGGTTAATGATAAACGTTGAGCAACCTTGGTCGCATAATCGAGTTTAGCTGCAATGCTTGCAGCCGCAACAAAGTAATTACTACTGACCTCTGACATAAACAGCCCCCCATTTATTGTTTCCTGAAGTATAGCCGCGAAAAAAGAAAGCAACTAAAGTTTTTTTTCAATTGTTTATTTATCAAAATAAAAACACTTTTAATATATAGAGAGCAGCCAAAAATAATTTTTGCTAGCGGAAAGTTCCGACAAAAAAACAACCATCTGCTAACCTTCAAACATTGAATACAAAAAAGCCGCTAACGGAAAAGGGGCTTAGCTAATGATTAAAATTAACGTTAATTTCAAGCAGGTTACTTATGAGTATTTCATCACAAACTACGGACAACAAACTCACTATCAGTATTTCAGGTCGTTTTGACTTCGGTATACATAAAGAATTTCGTTCCGCCATCGACGCCATCAATCAACAAACCGTACACGTCTTTGTAGACCTACGGACCACCGAATACGTGGATAGCTCGGCCTTAGGCATGTTATTACTGCTTAAAAACAAGATGAACGACCATAAAGACAGTATTTCCTTAATCAATGCTAAACCCGATGTGAAAAAAATCTTAGAAATTGCCAATTTTGGTCAATTATTCACCTTGAACTAGGCCTGAGCCCGCTCAAGTGTCAATCATTAATCAAGCAGACAACTCTGCACCTAAGGCATTAATCGTTGATGATAGCCTGACTCAGCGCCTATTACTCAACCATATGCTCGACGAGCTGGGTTATGAGGTCACCGCCGCCAAGGATGGGCAAGAAGCCATCAATTTATTTGATCCCGAGCAGGTCGATGTCATTTTCATGGATATTGAAATGCCGGTCATGGATGGCATTGAAGCGACACGCATTATTCGCAGAACGCTAGCGGAACGCTTTATTCCAATCATCTTCATCACCGGTGGCGATAGCGATAAATACCTTGACCAATGTATCGAAGTGGGTGGTTCTGACTTCATCAAAAAACCCTTTAACGCCAATATCTTATCGGCAAAAACCCGTTCCCTGCTGAAAATAAAGCAGCTGTATAACGAACAAATGCGGCAAAAAGCTGAAATCGAGGCCTTCCAAGAACAAGAAACTCAAGAGCATGAAGCCGCCGCAGCGGTCTACGAGAACATCGTTAGCACCGGTTTTATGCAATCACCCAACCTACATTCGGCGTTATCTCCGATGTCGAAGTTCAACGGTGACCTGCTGCTGTGCGCCTATACTCCAGCCGATAAACTCAACGTGTTATTAGGCGATTTCACCGGCCACGGCATTACCGCCTCGCTCGCTTCGGCACCCGCCGCAGAAATATTTTACGGGATGACGGCGAAGGGTTTTGGTATTCGGGAAATAACCGCAGAAATCAATTTCAAACTACAAAAACTATTACCCGTTAATATGTTTTTAGCAGCCACATTGGCCTGCCTAGACCGTGAGAACCATAATTTAAGCACTATCACCTGCGGCCTCCCCGAACACTTATTATTTTGCACAGAAAGCGGTGATATTAAAACCATCCCGTCTAATAACTTACCCTTAGGCATCATCGACAGCCCCGACCTGCAGCTGATTGAACATCACCACCACGTACGCAGTAGCCAACAGTTAATCATGTTTACCGACGGGGTCATTGAAACCGAAAACAACGAGGGCCAAGCCTTTGACATGATCGGCGTAGAAGACTGCCTACGTCTTGGCCGGGAGTCCTGCTTCGATAATATTCTGCATGCGCTCGATGCCCACCGAGGCCAACAAGCACAACAGGATGACATTACCTTGGTCAGGCTCAGCTGCGACTTCAGCGCAGAGAAATGGGGCCTTCACGAGCTACATAAGGTGCCTGTCCACATCGAACCATCGAGCTGGAAAACTTCCTCGACGCTGGATTTTAATACCCTAAAGCGACTCAACCCAGTGCCCGCCTTGGTGAATTCATTAATGGAAATACAGGGTTTGACCCCTTTTCGCGAATCTATTTTCTTGGTGGTCACCGAACTTTTTGTTAATTCACTCGAACACGGCCTGCTTAACTTGGATTCCAGCTTAAAGTTCTCCGCCGATGGCTTTGCTCAGTTTTTCGACTTAAAGCAGCAACGGCTTGAACAATTATCCGAAGGCAGTATAAAATTGATTTTCACCCACGCACCGTATAACAATGGCGGCAAGCTGACAATTCGCGTACAAGATACCGGAGATGGTTTTGAGCCAAAAAACATCAGCCGCCCTTTAATTGATAATCAACAATATAGCGGACGAGGCCTTGAACTGGTAAAGACAATTTGTGACTCCCTTGAATACACGGACTGCGGCAGACAAGCCACCGCCGTCTTTATATGGCAAAACGATTAATGCGTTTCAAGGACTAGCACTAGGCAGCATATAATGAATAACTATAAAGTACTGGTGGTCGAACCCTCGAATGTCTATCAATTAGTCATCCAGCAATTGCTAGAAGAAAACAACTGCAACGCGCTGTTCACACGCACCGGTGAAGAGGCTTTGGAACTTGTGGACTGCAGCAACTTTGACCTTATCTGCATAGCCATGGAGTTGCAAGATATGTCAGGCTCCGAGCTCTGCCATAAAATCCGCCAAATAGCCGGTTATAGCCAAACCGTTCCGCTGGTCATTATTACCACCAATGAAAACAACGCAACCTTAGAACTGGCCTTGCGCGCCGGTGCTACCGAAATTTTTCATAAAAATTCGCTGGTTAAATTCGCCGCCTTTCTAGAGCGACAAGCCTTCAAAACCAATCACAACAAGCATAACACCGGCAATATCCTATATATCGAGGACAGCCTCAGCCAATCCTCGATAGTGATCGCTACCTTGAGTAACCAAGGCCACCACATAAACCACTTCCAGCGCGCCGAGGAGGCACTCGAGGCATTCGAAGACGATTCTTACGACCTAGTATTAACCGATATTATCCTAGATGGCCCACTCACCGGCCTAGACATTGTGAAAGCCATTCGTAAAAATGAAGAGCACCTCAGTATTCCCATTCTTGCCATGTCTGGCCTCAGTGATACCCAGCAAAAACTTGATATATTACGTAGTGGAGCCAACGACTATATCGTCAAACCGGTGATTCAAGAAGAGCTCATCGTTCGCAGCCAAAACCTAATTACCTCAAAAAAACGCCTAGATTCGCTAGAAACTCAGCAACAGCACTTGCAAGAACTCGCGATGAAAGACCAGCTAACGAACTTATTTAACCGTCACTTCATGATGGAGTCCGGACCCAAAACGGTTCAGCAAGCCCATCGTCATGGCTACCCGCTCAGCATGCTGGTTATCGACTTAGATAAATTCAAAGATATTAATGATCAACACGGCCACCCTACGGGAGATAGCGTATTAGAGAGTATCGGCGCAACGCTGCTGAATTGCTGCCGCGGAGAAGATATCGCCTGCCGTTTTGGTGGTGAAGAGTTTGTTATTTTATTGCCGCACTGCGGTCTTAGCGATGCAGAGCTTAAGGCCGAAAGCGTTAGGCAAGCCATTGAAAAAAGCAAACCTGCCGGCTTGTTAGTAACCGCGAGCATTGGCAGCAGTAGCTTATTTGTTGGCGATCAACAAGATACCATTGCTAGCGTTTTTGCCCGTGCTGATCACGCAACTTACCTAGCAAAAGATGGCGGGCGAAACCAAGTCGCCTCGGTATCAAAAAACCCAGAAAGCGACGCTGATGAATGACGGGGCCCTAGTGATTAGCCCCCGTGGCTACGATAAATCACTATACAATGTGTTTTTTGTAATCTCGACTATTATTAGCTCACACAATAACCAATAAAAACAACAGGATTTATCTATGTCTCAACGCAGCATATTAATTGTCGATGACAGCGCAATGTCGCGCATGGTCCTCAGTAAGATTATTATCGACTTACACCCCGACTGGAAGGTGGAAGCCGCCGAAAATGCCGATGCTGCCTTAGCACTCGTAGCAACCCAACCTTTTGATATATTTACGATTGACTTTAATATGCCTGGACTCAATGGTTTAGAGCTTGCCGCGCTGCTAAAACCGCTATTTCCCTATGCAAAAATGGCCTTACTCACTGCCAATGTACAAACAGCGATCAAAGAGAAAGCTCAGGCACTCGATATCCAGTTTATCCCCAAGCCGATTACTGCCGATAATATTTCAGCCTTTATAGGTTAATGATGAACAACCCTAACGCGATCCTTGACGACATCCACCTCGATGCCCTCGGTGAATTACTGAATATAGGCATGGGCGCAGCGACTGCCTCTTTAAGCACTATGGTTCGCCAAGAAGTACTGTTGAGCGTCCCCATTATTCGAGTCTTAGCCCAACAAAAAGTACCCAACCAGCTGTATGACAAACCGCCTCATACCATTTCTGGCGTTAGGCAGTCATTCAGCGGCGAGTTTTGCGGCGATGCACTCTTATTGTTCACCGATGAAAACAGCATCTCCCTAGTCAGGGCGGTCTTGGGTGAGGCGCTACCCTTAGCGCAGCTCAGTGAAATGGAAGAAGAAGCTATCACCGAAATCGGTAACATCATCCTAAATGCTTGCATCAGTAGTTTAGCCAATGTTTTTCACGAACACCTCAGTAGCGACACCCCAGAGTATATACACGAAGAACTCAACGAATTATTTGCCGAAGGCCAACGTGACGATAGCTTCGTACTCTTATTAAAAATGTCGTTTCAAATTGCCGAACAAGACATCACTGGCCACGTCACCTTTATCATGGATATAGAATCAATTACCAAAGTCCGGAAGCAAATCGACACGATGCTCGGTATATGACGGCAGGCACAGAAAAACGCCCCAGCAGCACGAGTTTACAGCGCGACCAGAGCGACATCTTCAACGCCTGCGGTTTTGGCATCATCGTTATCGATGAGTTTTCAAAACTCATTTATTGGAACCACTGGGTCAGCAAACATAGCCAGCACACTCTCGAGAGCAGCAAGGGAAAACCACTAGAAACAATATTTCCCATTTTAGATAAAACCCGTTTATTACAAGCGATTCGCGATGCCATAGAACATCAGCTACCTTCCACCCTATCGCATAAACTCAATAAGAAAGTGTTCCCACTCAGTTTCCGCAACGGCAAGGATATCGAACACAATATAAAACTGTTCCCACTCAAAAAAGGCCATGACAGCCATCATTGCCTGATTGAAATCACCGACATTTCTGCCGCGGTGAAACGTGAGAAGCAGTTACGCGATGTTTCCGAGCAAATGCGACGAGAAAAAGAGTGGGCCAATGTCACCCTCATGTCGATTGCCGATGCGGTCATCACCACCGACCAGCATGGACGTATCACCTCGGTTAACGATAAAGCAGAAAAACTCACCGGCTTAAGTAGAGATGTCATGCGAGGAAAAACCTTACGCGATGTTTGTCCTATCGCACAAGCCTCTATAGGCGCTTGCCCGCACCCCATTAATGCTTGTTTGGACAACAGACAAACACTAACCGACTCTGACAACTATCAGTTCCTAGCCGCCGATGGCAGTACTTATGCCGTCAACCTATCTATCGCCGCGATTATCGACCTTGACGACAGTTTATTAGGTGCTGTGATGACCTTCAGAGACATCACCCAGTCTCGGCATATCTCGGCCCAACTCAGCTGGCAAGCCAAACACGACCACCTCACAGGGCTTATCAACCGTCGGGAATTAGAAACTAAAATCGAAGAACACCGGCTCGACGCTAAAAATTACGGCAATAGTCATAACCTGCTGTATATCGACCTCGATCAATTCAAAATTGTGAATGATACCTGCGGGCATGGCATCGGCGATAAACTGCTTAAACAAATAAGCCAAGTGTTTCAAGATCAATTACGCAAAGATGACATTCTAGCGCGTATCGGTGGTGACGAATTTTGTGTGTTACTACCGATGTGTCCAGCAGAAAATGCCTTGAAGATTGCCAACACCTTACGTCAAGCCACCTTAGAGTATCGTTTTGTTCACGATAACAAACCTTATATGCTCGGCGCGAGCATTGGCCTCAGTAAGATCAGTGGTCGCGAGAGAAATGCCGCCGAAATCCTTAGCGCCGCCGATTCTGCCTGTTATTCAGCCAAATCACTAGGCCGTAATCGTGTACAAGTGCATGATTCACAAGATGCGACCGATGAGCAACCACAGCAAGTGATGCAATGGTTTTCTCGCCTACAATCGGCCTTAGAAGAAGACCGCTTCATCTTGTATGCACAAGAAATTGCGAGTATCCACCACCCACATACCGCACATTATGAAGTACTGATACGGATGCTCGACCAAGACGGTAAAATTATTCCACCGAATAGTTTTATTCCTGCCGCCGAGCGCTTTAATTTAATGCAAAGCATCGATCGATGGGTGTTAGAAAAAGTGTGTCAATACTTTGCTGATTTACCGAAAAGCCTGCAAAAACTGCCGGTCATCAGTATCAACTTATCGGGCATCTCGGTCAGTGATAAACACTTTCTACAAGCAACCAGCAAGCTTTTCGATCAATACGGCACGCCAACCGATCGCATTTGTTTTGAAATAACCGAAACCGCCGCCATTTCAAATCTCAAAGACGCGCTAACTTTTATGACTGAAATGAAAAAGCGTGACTGCAGGTTTTCACTGGATGATTTTGGCAGCGGTTTATCCTCATTCACTTACCTAAAAACCTTGCCGGTTGACTACCTAAAAATTGACGGTCACTTTGTCAAAAATATTACCGATGACTTGGTGGATAAAGAGTTCGTCGAGTCTATCCACCGCATTGCCCAAATCATGGGCATTAAAACCATTGCCGAATTTGTTGAGAACGAGCAAATCTTAGATATTTTACGAGACATTGGGGTCGATTACGCACAGGGTTATGGTATTTCTAAACCGGTACCCTTGGACACTCTTCAATTCGCTTAATGTGATTTATTGTTGTCAGCGGCAGAGCCGATAACAACAGCCTCTACCCGTACACAAAAAAATAGCCGCTTTAAGTTCGCCGTTGTGACGGGCCCTCATCCGTGGTCTAGCCCTGCTGATTAGACCTCAGCAGAGCTTTGTTACATTAAGCCTCAGTGATCATGTTCGCAATGGGCGTGTGGCTCAGCTTCATACGGTGTTTTACGCGCCGGTGTATTCATTCGGTAACGCACAAAATCCTCTACATTATGGTGCTGCATAAAGGGGTTACCGCTAATTTGCTCAGCCAGCGTGCTGCTCTTGCTAACCGCATAATTATGCCCCGGTAAAATGTTCGTCGTTGCCGGTAATTGTGTACGAATTTTATTCAATGTTTTAAACATCTGCGCGGGATCTCCCCCCGTCATATCACAACGCCCACAACCAAAAACAAACATCGTATCACCGGTAATTAAATCATCGCCAAGGTGGTAACACGCAGAACCCGGGGTATGTCCTGGGGTATGCAGTATGTCGATTTCCGTATCACCCAATATTATTTTATCACCACCGTAATGCAAACTCGGTTTACCACTGTGCTCACCCCAAAACTCAGCTTCTGGTTTTAATAAGTGTAATTCAGCATCAAACTGCTGCAATACGTCATCGATACCGTTGATGTGGTCGTGATGGCTATGCGTGAGTAGAATATCGCTGATGGTGTAACCACGTTGATTCGCTAACGCTATCGCTTTGGCTACATCCCACGCAGGGTCAACAATCGCTGCGCGCTTGCTGGCGTGGTCTTGAATCAGGTAAACAAAATTTTCCATGGGCCCAAGTTCGAGGGCATCGATTGTATAATTTTTCTCGTTCATCATTCACTCCTGGTTAGCATCATGACCTTATCCAAAGCAGCGGCTTAAATTTATTAAGCCCCAACACTCCGCACGGGCTTACTGACTGGCTATTAAAGCTCGCGGGTGGCGCTAAAGGTAATATCAGGCCAACGTTCTTCGGTTAACGATAAATTTACTCGACTAGTCGCCAAGTAGACCATATAACCACTGCCATCTTCTGCCAAGTTATCGTGTGCTTTCTTTTTAAATTCTTCCAACTTTTGCGGATCGTCTGAACTGACCCAACGTGCGGTGCTAATCGGTGCATTATCGTACACGCACTCCACGTTGTACTCACTCTTCAAACGGTGCGCAGTGACTTCAAACTGCAACACCCCGACCGCCCCTAAGATTAGATTGTTATTCTTCAACGGCTTAAATAACTGGGTCGCACCCTCTTCGGTTAATTGTTTGAGGCCCTTTTGTAAGGCTTTCATCCGCAAAGGATCTTTTAACACCGCACGACGAAACAATTCAGGAGCAAAATATGGAATGCCACCGAACTTCAATTTCTCGCCTTGGCTAAAGGTATCACCAACTTGAATGGTACCGTGGTTATGCAAACCGATAATATCGCCGGCAAAAGCCTGTTGCACACTTTTTCGACTATCCGCTTGGAAGGTAATCGCGTTGCCCACTTGAATGTTTTTTGCGATACGAACATGGTTCATCTTCATGCCTTGGGTATATTCACCCGAGCAAATGCGCATGAAGGCAATACGGTCACGATGTGCCGGGTCCATATTCGCTTGTACCTTAAACACAAAACCGGAAAAACTTTCTTCACACGGCTTAACTTCTCGCTCTGTTGCTTGTCGTGATTGAGGTTCAGGCGCGTATTCGGCAAAGGCATCCAATAACTCTCCCACCCCGAAGTTATTAACCGCCGAACCAAAGAACACTGGGGTTTGTTTGCCAGCCAAGTACGCATCAATATCAAATGGCGTACTCGCCTCACGTACCAACTCTAGCTCTTCGAAAAAATCTTCGCCTTCATTACCGAGTAATTCCTTTAGTTTTGGGTCATCTAAGCCTTTGAACACTTCACCCGTCGCAATCCTGCCGCCGTGGGTCGGGCTGAACACGTGTACTTCATCCTTATAGATATGATAAACGCCCTTAAAGCGCTTACCCATTCCAATTGGCCACGTCATCGGTGCGCACTCAATTTTCAGCACCGATTCGACTTCATCGATCAGCTCAAGCGGGTCACGGCCCTCACGGTCTAACTTATTGATAAAGGTAATAATCGGTGTATCCCGTAGGCGACACACTTCCATTAATTTAATGGTTCTTGCCTCAACGCCTTTAGCGCAATCAATCACCATCAAGGCCGAGTCTACTGCGGTCAGGGTACGGTAAGTATCTTCAGAGAAATCCTCATGCCCCGGTGTATCGAGCAAGTTCAACAACTTTCCATTATGCTCAAACTGCATCACCGAGGTGGTAATTGAAATACCCCGTTCTTTTTCCATCTCCATCCAATCGGAGGTGGCATGGCGTGATGCCTTACGCCCCTTCACCGAGCCCGCCGTCTGAATAGCACCACCAAATAACAACAGTTTTTCTGTTAACGTCGTTTTACCCGCATCGGGGTGAGAAATAATGGCGAAAGTGCGCCGCTTTTTGAATTCGCTAGGCATGCTGATTAATCACGTACTATAAAACCGCCTATTATACGGCAAGCAAGCCCTAACAGACCGTTTTAACGTTCTGCGTCCGCGATCTCTAAAGACAGCACCATCGCGTCTTCTCGGCCATCGGCCGCCTGATAATATTTTTTGCGTTGACCTATTTTTTTAAAACCCATCGTTTGATACAGGTTAATCGCTACCGTATTGGACTGCCTCACTTCTAAAAAGATACGCGCAGCTTCTTTACCCTTCGCCATATCCAGTAATTCAGCCAGAAAATGTCGCCCCAAGCCTTGCCCGGTGTATTGTTTGTCGAGGCAAATATTTAAGATATGCGCCTCACCAACGGCAATCGACAAAATGGCATAACCGATAAACTGCTCATCCTTGATCAGCGCCCAATTACTATAAGCAACCCGTAGACAGTCCCTAAAAATATCCTCACTCCAAGGATAGTCATACATCTCTCGTTCTATCCGCAACACGTGCTGCAGGTCTCGCTCTTTCAGCGGGCGTAAGAACAGCGCTGGCTTTTCGCCGAGGCCTAATTTATCTTTAAAATCTTGCCAAATCGCCATTATTATAAAAACTCTTTAAGCCGCTGCAGCTCAGACCAGCTTTGTTTTTTTGTCAGCGGCTGCTGTAATAAGCCTTCTAGTGGCTGCGTTACGACCATTGGTAGCGCAATATCATCGACCGACGGCTGATCCGCAGTTAATTTCACTAGAGGATCCGAGGATTTAAGCAGGCTTTGCGCCGCCGCTTCGCCCAACAACAAAATAACCTTCGGTGAAACCTCGTGTATTTGTTGCAGCAAATACGCGCGACACTCGGCCAAACATTGTTTATCCAATTGCGAATCGCCGGTTGCTGGCATATCCGCACTGTTTATTAAATAACACTCGTCATACTGTAAACCCAAGGCTTGTAACATCTGAGCGAGTAAACGAGCGCTGTCTCCACTAAATGGGCTAACCTGCTGCACATCTTGCGACGAAGGAAAAGCAGAAATAACCATCACTTGTGCTGGTAACGACCCCGAAAAAAACAAGGGTTCCACTGAACGCGGTTGAACACTGCCACCGTCCACATTCGATGCCTGCGGCGTAACACGCCGATCGAACCAGACTTGAACCCCCATCGCGTCCAAGTACTCTAAGTGTCGAGCAGCCGTCCTCATATAGCGGTATCGGCCTTCTTTTCTTTACGCCTGCGTCTAAGCAAACTAATCGTTAATACAATGCCTGAGAGGGCGTACAACAAGCAGATAACAAATAAGACTAGCGGTGGCGCAACATAAATCAAAGCCAGTACCAACATCACAATAACCGCGACCACGAAGGGCACCTTGCCGGTAAAATTAAGTTCTTTGAAGCTATGGTAACGAATATTACTCACCATCAATAAACCGGATAAACTGGTCACTGCCAATAAACCATACACCGCCGCCGTCCCTGATATTTGATGTGCCTCTAACATCCAGATATAACCCGCCACTAAGGCCGCCGCCGCCGGACTGGCCAAACCCTGAAAGTAACGTTTATCCGCCGTGCTATGTTGCACATTAAAACGTGCTAAACGCAGCGCGCCACAGGTTGCATAAATAAACGCCACCATCCAGCCCAGCTTTCCTAAGGATGCTAAACCCCAGGCATAGGCGACTGCCGCAGGGGCCACACCAAATGAAACCAGATCAGCCAAGCTATCGTACTGCGCACCAAACTCACTCTGAGTATTCGTCATTCTGGCGACTCGACCATCTAGCCCATCCAAAATCATCGCGATAAAAATCGCAATAACGGCAATTTCAAAATGACCATTAACGGCCCCCGTAATCGCATAAAAACCAGCAAATAAGGCGCTGGTGGTAAACAGGTTAGGCAATAAGTAAATGCCTTTGGAACGAGGTTTTTGTGTGGCTTTCATCTGAGGAATAATCTGTAGATAGAGAATTAAGTATAACGCAGGCTATATTATTGATCGTAAAAAAAACGGCCGATAAACGGCCGTTTTTTCGATATTCTAAAGAATTGCTTAGTTTTTAGATTTATCTACGAGTGCATTAGCCGTAATCCAAGGCATCATTTCACGTAATTTGCTACCTACTTGCTCAATTTGGTGATCCGCATTGTTTCTACGATTTGCCGTCATTGAAGGATAGTTTGTTGCGCCTTCGATGATGAACTGTTTCGCATACTCACCATTTTGAATATTTTTAAGTGCTTCGCGCATCGCTTCACGAGACTCATCGTTGATCACTTTCTTGCCGGTTACGTACTCGCCGTATTCAGCATTGTTTGAGATTGAGTAGTTCATGTTTGCAATACCACCTTCATACATCAAATCAACAATCAATTTCAATTCATGTAAACATTCGAAGTAGGCCATTTCAGGTGCATAACCACCTTCAACTAATGTTTCGAAGCCCATTTTAACAAGCTCAACTGCACCACCACAAAGTACCGCTTGCTCACCAAATAAGTCAGTTTCAGTTTCGTCTTTAAAGGTTGTTTCGATGATACCTGTACGGCCACCACCAACAGCTGATGCGTAAGATAATGCAACCTCTTTCGCTTTACCTGAAGCATTTTGGAAAACAGCGATTAAATCTGGAATACCGCCGCCTTTAGTGAATTCGCTACGTACCGTATGACCCGGTGCTTTTGGTGCAATCATAACGACGTCTAAGTCAGCACGAGGCACAACTTGGTTATAGTGAATAGCAAAACCGTGGGCAAACGCTAAAGTAGCGCCGTCTTTTAAGTTAGGTTCAATCTCTTCTTTATACAACTGAGCTTGAAATTCATCCGGTGTCAAAATCATAATCAAGTCTGCGCTTGATACAGCTTCAGGTACGGCTTTAACTGTAAGGCCAGCAGCTTCGGCTTTAGCCACTGATGAAGAACTCGCTCTTAAACCAACGATAACATTAACGCCAGAGTCTTTTAGGTTGTTCGCGTGAGCGTGACCTTGTGAACCGTAACCAATAACAGCAACTGTCATGCCTTTGATGATTGAAAGATCGGCATCTTTATCGTAGTAAATATTCATTTTTTTTCCTAATTTTATTAATAATTCAAATCACTTTGCTAGCGCAAAGCGTTACCATTTTGTGACTCAGAGACGAGTCGTTTACTTACAGAGTCAGTGTTCTTTCACCACGCGAAAGACCGATAACACCCGAGCGAACCACTTCAACTATATCGTCGCCCAAGGTCAATAAGAAGTCATCTAACCAAGTCTTCTCACCCGACACCTCAATAATTAAAAAACCATCGGTTTCATCGGTGATGCATGCCATCGAATCAGCGCCTAAATCGCTGATTTTTTGTTCGGTAGCGTCACTCTTTTTCACCTTCAGTAGAACCAACTCCCGTTCTAGGGAAAATGATTCAGACAAGTCAATCAGTTTGACCACATCCACTAATTTATCAAGCTGCTTTTTTATCTGCTCGATCACCTTATCACTACCGACCGTTACGACGGTTAAGCGCGATAAGGAAGGATCGATGGTCGCCGCTACGGTTAACGACTCGATATTATAAGCTCGTGCAGAAAACAGGCCTGCAACACGAGATAAGGCACCTGACTCATTTTCCAATAACATCGAAATTATATGCTGGCGACTCATGGTTCATTCCTCTTATATTTTGAGCTAGGCCCCATCATCATATCGTGATGCGCCTTACCCGCAGCAATCATCGGGTAAACGTTTTCTTTCGTATCCGTTAAAAAGTCTAAAAATACGGTGCGATTTTTCATCGCAAATGCCTCACGTAAAGCCGGCTCCACATCTTCTTTTTTCTTAATGGTCATGCCGACGTGCCCATAGGCTTCCGCCAACTTTTTAAAGTCTGGCAAGGCTTCAAGGTAAGAGTGTGAATAACGGCTATCGTAACTAAACTCTTGCCACTGACGAACCATCCCCAGATAACCATTGTTTAAGTTAATAACCTTAACCGGTGTATCGTATTGCAACATGGTTGATAGTTCTTGCAAGCACATTTGAATGCTGCCTTCGCCGGTAACACAAGCCACATCAGCATCTGGGTGGGCAAACTTAACCCCCATGGCTGCTGGCAAACCAAACCCCATGGTTCCTAAACCGCCGGAGTTAATCCAACGACGAGGCTCATCAAATGGATAGAACTGCGCAGCAAACATTTGGTGCTGACCAACATCAGAGGTTAGATAAGCTTCACCGCCCGTTACTTTGTACAATTGCTCAATCACATATTGAGGCTTAATCGTTCCCGTGGTCGTATCGTACGCCATGCAGTCGGTGGCGCGCCATTGGTCAATCTGCAACCACCAATCGGCAATTCGAGCACGGTCAAAGGTTTCATCCAAGTGCTTAATTTGCGCCAACATATCTAATAAAATTGGTTTAACTTGGCCAACAATAGCGACGTCAACTTCAATGATTTTTGCAATCGATGCGGGATCAACATCAATATGGATGATTTTTGCATGCGGACAAAACTCATCCACCTTACCGGTCACTCGGTCATCAAACCTAGCGCCAATCGCGATAATTAAATCACTGTTGTGCATGGCCATATTCGCTTCATAGGTACCATGCATACCCAGCATGCCTATAAACTGCGGGTCTGTGCCAGGAAAGGCGCCTAAACCCATCAGTGTTTGTGTCACTGGGAAATTCAATGCACGACAAAGCTCTCTAAGCTCCGCGCTGCCTTCACCCAGCACAACACCACCACCACTATATATAACAGGGCGCTTGGCTTCTTTAATCAGCTTAACGGCTTCAATTATTTGCCCAATATCACCACTCACTGGCGGCGTATATGAACGCATGCTAATTTCAGCTGGGTACTCATAAGGCACTTTAATATTCGGGTCGGTAATATCTTTTGGTATATCTACAATAACCGGACCCGGGCGCCCCGATGTCGCTAAGTAGAAAGCCTTCTTCATCGTCTCGGCAATATCACCCACATTTTTCACGAGGAAATTATGTTTCACACAAGGCCGGGTAATACCTATCGTATCCACCTCTTGGAAAGCATCCGAGCCAATCACCGCTTTAGGGACTTGCCCAGTAATCACCACCATTGGAATGGAGTCCATATAAGCGGTTGCAATACCTGTTACCGCATTAGTAGCACCAGGGCCCGATGTGACTAAGACGACTCCAGGTTTGCCTGATGCTCGTGCATAACCATCCGCCGCGTGTGTTGCCCCTTGTTCATGACGGACCAGCACGTGTTTGACATCTTCCTGCCTAAAAATAGCATCATAAATATGTAGGACGCACCCACCAGGGTACCCAAACACGTATTCCACGCCCTCATCTTTCAAGGACTGGATGACGATTTCACCGCCACTTAGCTCCACAATAAACACTCCAAATTCAAAATAATATAACCTAATTCTGCTAGGCCCAATTACGACACGCAATCGAACTCGACAAAATACCAGTGATAGCAATAACAGTCAATATTTTTTATGAAAATATTATATTGACAACTCATGACGACTCTATTTTAAGCCTGCCACAGCTAATCGCTCTAGACTAAAACTACTCATTAACAGCGGACTGAATGAGCATCACTTAGAAGCCCCTTTCATTAACGCTTCGCTGGTATATACTTAAGCCCTCAATGAGACTTAAATTGTAGGGAGTCGCGATGCGCCATACATTAGTTATTATTTGCCTGCTATACAGTAGCGCCAATCTATCCGCTATCTATCACTGGACTAACCAGCAAGACGTGCCGCAATATAGCCAGAGCCCACCGCGCGATCGCTCTATTCCTCGGCAAAAAATCCATATCAAGAAACACATCAGCCAGGAGCAAACGGCCGGCCAATCACTACAGCAAAGCGCCGATGCCATTGCCCAGTCAAATGCCGAGCGTCAGGCCGCTCACGATGAAACAAGACAGCGAGCCGAGCAACAACAACAGATGAAAGAAAACTGCGCCAACATCAGACAATCACTCGCGGCGCTAGAATTAAGTGGCAACCGCTCTTACAAAGACGGCGAAGGAAACTATCGGCGCTTGAGTGAAAGCGACAAAGACAAACGGCGGCAACAGTTAAACGCCAGCCTTGAAAAAAATTGTCGCTGAGATCTAAACAAACTTAAGCGCTAAATCTTTCACCCTGTATAGGCGGCGAATAATTTACTTCAAGGCACGCTCTTTAGCCAATAAGAAGTCGGTGATTCTGAGCATATTTTCATAGCTCTTTGCCATCGGCCCTGTAATCAAGTACTTACCATTCACCACCATCGCTGGCACACCCTCTACACCATAACGGGTAACCATTTCCTTTGCCCTAGCGACGCGTGTATTGACCACGAAAGAGTGATAGGTTTTTTCGAATAACGCCTTATCGACGCCATACTGCACATAAAAATCGGCTAACTTCTCTAGGGTGGAGAGCTTCTTTCTTTTCACGTGTAACACATGAAAGAGCGCACTATGTGACTCATCGAGCACATTTAATATATCGGCGGTAAAGTAGGCCCGCGCGTGAACTTCCCATAAGGGACTAAAAATAGCTGGCAAGCGATAAAAACCCACGTCCTCAGGCAAGTCTTTCGTCCAAGGCCCGAGTGTTGGTTCAAATTGGTGACAATGTGGACAGCCGTACCAAAAAATCTCCACCACCTCTAACTTATCAACCGTGTCGGTGGGTTGTATCGGCGTGATTAAACTATAATCTTTACCCGCCACATACGCGGCAGGCTCGGCCGCTAGTGCGGATGCCGCATAACTGAAAAAAAACACCGTCAGTAATATCAATAATTTTTGCATTTCCCTCTCCTTTGCTAAGACCTTACAACTCACCATATGAGTGTAAACCTGATAAAAACATATTCACCCCTAAAAAGGCGAACAAGGTTACAAATAAACCAATAATTGCCCACCACGCCATCGGATTACCACGCCAGCCCATGCTTAAACGCATATGTAACCAAGCGGCATAATTCAGCCAGACAATCAGCGCCCAGGTTTCTTTAGGGTCCCACGACCAATAACCACCCCAAGCTTCCGCCGCCCATAATGCACCTAATATCGTCGCCAAGGTAAAAAAGGCAAAGCCTAACGCGATCGACTTATACATCAGGTCACCCAAAATCTCCAACTCAGGCAAGGTCATTGCCAAGCCATTGGCTGCGCCCCGCTCTGCTTTCTGCCGAATTAAATACGCCGTAGCGACCATCGCGGCCAGAGCAAAAGCCCCATAACCTATAAAGTTTGCCGGCACGTGTATTTTCATCCAATAACTTTTCAGCGCAGGCACCAAGGGCTGGATGTCCGCCGCATTCCTATCGAAGGCATACCAAAGCAAAAAAGCGACCGCCGCGCTAATCACCAGCAATACAAACACGCCTAACACCCGCGTTTGGTAACGGCGCTCGTAAAACAAATACAATAAGGCGGTTATTATGGAGAATAAAATAAATACTTCATACAGGTTACTCACCGGGATATGCCCAACATCCAAACCGATAATGTATGATTCACGCCATCTCACCATCAGGCCAACGAGGCCCATCGTCGTTGCCGACCAAGTCATCGCACTGGCAACCTTGCCGGCAAATTCTGCACGCGCCACAAACGACAGCAGGTATGTCAGCGTTGCTAATACATAAAGCGCGCTCATCCACATAATGGCCGACTGACTCGAGACTAAAAACTTCAGGAAAAAATCCGTTTGCGCATCGGCCAAGCCATTAACGTAGCGACTAATACCAAAAATACTGAGCAAAAAAACCGCTAATGACAATAAACGAATCTCTTTCCAATGCCAACCTAGGGCAATTAAACTAGCCCCTGTCGCCACTAAGATGGACTGCTCATAAACATCCATCAACCCCACATACCGACTGTAGCCATAAGCCGTCGCAAGCATGACCAGCGAGCCCCACAACCAGTCGAACACGGTTAAATTCTTCCAAAATGAACGCTGGTTCAATTCAAACTGTAATGCCGTTTGCGTACTATTCATAAAACGCCCTTAACTCGTTAATACGCGATCAAATTGATCCCGTAACTGTTGGTACTGCTTAGCAAAATCCATTTTATTTTTACTGGCATGTCCAGCCAACACTAATTTAACCCCTTGCTCCGTCGGCTCTAACCAAGCCCAGATACGACGTTCCGGCGCATAAAACATTAAAAACACACCCAACACCAGCAAGCCGCAACCCGGATACACTAAATTTTTACCCGGTGCGCGCGCAATCTGTAAGCCACTAGCTTGGTGGTGCTTAAAATTCGTCAGCTGTAAATACACCGGTGAACCATAACGACCTATCGCGCCAATCGCAGCCGCTGCCGCATCAAAAAACACCGCTCTTTTTTCATCAATGCCTAAACTAACATCGACACCCTCTTCTGCCAACACCTCAACGTACACCGCCGCCAATAGTTGCTGCAACACCCGCACATACAGCTTAGCCACCTCATCACGTTTTTCCAGCGGCACGTTTTCCTCAACCTGCGCAACAACCCCTTGCATGCCTTTTTCTACGAACAAAGCCGCCAACAAAACCATCGCGTCATTCAGCTGAGCTGATTCCTGCAACGGTAATGGCGAGCTAGTGAGCCCTTGTTTTGCCACAATTTGACGAATTAACGATGCGTCCGACAAAGCATTCAAGTAACGCATAAAGCGTTCGATACCACCCGCCTCATCAACCGGGATATACAGGTATTTGAATTCATCCGCTGGCGAGGAACGCATCCCACTCAAGTAATAATAAGCACCCTCTCGTTCAACTGGCAGCATATAGTTTAAATACTCCTTCGCCTCACCGAGCTTATTGCGCATTTTAAACTGCACACTGGGCCCAATATTTTTAAACTTCTTAGCCGGGTCCTCTGATGGGTTGATATTAAATAAACGGAAATTTGATGTCTCAAGCACCCAGGGTTGCTCGAACGAGCTCATCTTCAACCCTTCCCCTACTTTAGTACTCACCGTTGAGGCTTGTTCACCACCGTCACTCAATGGCCAGGCTAAAAAGTTCACTTCAGAACCTCCATCCGAAAAACTCGCTTGATAGATAGCATAACCATCGTAGATTAACGGGTGATTAACGGAGATCGTTTGTTTTAATGGTTCGGCTAATCGCTCGTCGTGCACAACGAGGTCACTCTCAAAGGATTTGGGTTGTCCGCTCCTATAGTGCTCTATCCTGAAGTCTTTGACTTCAATCGAGAACGGCAGGTTTTGCACCAGGTAACCATCACGGTAATTAATAAAGGTCACATCGGTACGGCTGCCCTCCGGCACCGATACACTGCCACGGAAAGATGGGTTACTGGCGGATAAATGACTGATCGAGGGTACTTCATTAGCGGGCAGATTCCGCGTTTCCGGCACAATTTGTCCGAGCATTTCACGCGCCTTCAAGATGGCATTACCGTCAATCAAGCCGCCCAAACATATCAACACAATTGATAAATGGGTAAAGATATAACCTAAGCGGCTACCACCGCCTTTCATACCCGACACTAGCGTATGCCCTGGTTGCTCTTTTAAACGCGCACTATAACCATTATGCGGCAACAGCTTTTGCACCACGTCTTGCGCCTCCGCCATGCTACAACTCAACTGCCAGCTATCGCTATTAGTATAATTTTGCAGGGTTTTCAGCTGGATATTCTGTTTATACTCGCGCATTTCACGCAGCATAGTTGGGCTGTTTCGATAAATGCAGGTACTGGTGGAAATCACCAAAAAAAACAAAATCAGCAAAAACCAACTCGACGAATAAACATCGTACAAAGCTAGCGCTTGAAACACCTCAAACCAAAACGGGCCAAACTTGATAATGTAATCGGTATACGGCTGATTTTGCTGTAACACCGTGCCAATAATGGCCGCAATAGAGAGCGCGACCAACAAGGTGATCGCGAGGTTCATCGAACCTAAAAACTTCAGCAGTAAGGCTGCTGGTTTGACTGGAGCTGAGGATTGATTATTCATATGAGGCCTAATGAAGGCTAGGCCGCCTATCACTAGCTTAAAGAGTAAGGAAGGGCAAACGAGTTGCCCTTCCGATAAAGGTTACCGACTTAGTGTAGGCCAGAAATATATGAGGAAACCGCCTCTATTTCTTTATTACTCATACGCCCAGCAATATCACGCATCATCGCTTGGTGATCATTATTACGCGTTTCGGCTTTAAAATCCTTTAGTGTCTGCACCAAATAAGCCGCGTGTTGCCCGCCTATTCGAGGAAAACGCGCCGGCGCACTACCTGCACCATTAGGCCCATGACAAGCGATACACGCTGGCAAGCCATTACTAACCTTACCCGCACGATAGAGTTTTTCACCGAGGGTGATTTGATCCGCTCTCGCAGCTTCTACCGTTGACGGTACGCTGGCAAAAAACGCCGCTAAGTTTTCAATATCCAGATCAGTCAAACCAGCCACCATCGGCGCCATGGTCGCATTAACGCGTTTGTTATCTTGAAAATCATGCAGTTCTTTTTCTATATAAAAAGCATGCTGACCCGCTAGCTTAGGCCATACTGGATTTAAGCTATTACCATTTGGACCATGACAGCCCGCACACATAGCCGCTTTAGCGCGTCCAGCTTGCACATCACCCTGAGCAAAAACACTCATTGAGCTCAATGCGGTTAAAAAACAAACTAGCAATACATTTACTTTCATCGTTGTTCCGTTCTTAAAATTTATTTGATACTTGCGTAATACGCCGCAAGATTTGCAATATCAGCATCCGTTAGAGCACTCGCCATCGCTTTCATAGTTGGGTCGTTACGCGTACCTGAGCGGAAGTCATTCATCTGTTTGGCTAAATACTGTTCTTTTTGTTGCGCTAGATTGGGATACAAACCCATTGGACTAATGCCCGCAGCACCATGACAAGCGGCACATTGCGCCGACTTTGCTTTACCCGCAGCCACATCACCAGCCACTGAGGAAGTAGAAACAAATAACGCTAATACAGCCATTACCCATAAAATCTTTTGCATATTATCTCTCCAATTAACCAAGTTGTTGTCAGCTTTAAGCCAAATTTTACAATAAAACCAGCTTCAGTTTAGCCTTTTTCTACGACATTTGTTGTTAGGCACACTGAAATCACCCAGTCCGGTACAATAAAGCAAACAACGAACGTAGACCGCATCATGAACCCTCTTTACCACCGAGCCACCTTCCTCCTTAGCGCACCCAATCTGAAAACGACCCCCGAAGACGTTGAATACGAGGTTGCCTTTGCCGGCAGGTCAAATGCTGGAAAATCCAGTGCAATCAACACCCTAACCAATCAACGAAGCCTCGCTCGAACCAGTAAAACACCCGGTCGAACACAACAAATGGTGTATTTCCAGCTCGACGAACAACGCTGCCTAGTTGACTTACCCGGTTACGGTTACGCTAAAGTGCCCCGTGACATACAAATCAAGTGGCAAAAAGAACTCGAGCGCTACTTAGAAAAGCGTAAAGCGCTGAATGGCCTCGTGCTACTGGTCGATATTCGCCGCAACCTGGCCGAGTATGACATGCAAATGATTGACTACGCCGCACACTTGAACTTAGACGTCTATGTTGCGCTAACAAAATCTGACAAACTCAACCGTAATGCCGCTAAAAACGCCTTATTTGCCGCACAAAAATTACTCAAAGAGTCCACCGCCAAGGTACAAGTAGAGTTATTTTCATCGCTGAAGAAACAAGGCATTGAAGAAATTCATTGTTGGTTAGACGCTCACCTAATGACTGAAAAATAGCGACAAAAAAAAAGCCCTGGAAAACAACTACCAGGGCTCATAACATCCGGTTATTGCAAACCGGAACACCTACTCAAACTGGGAGGGGGGGGGAGGAGAATGAGTAGGTCGTGCCTCTGAAGACACACCCGATAGACCCTCGTTATTTTCAAAAGTTCAAGAATAAGCCTGTATTTTACTCAACACCTCAAAATCCTCGCTGTAACAAGCTCAAAACCGATAACAACAGAAGTTAAATCCAACCATATCGATCATTCACTAACAAACCCCACAGGAAACAATGCGTAAATCCCTCATCATAACCAGTGCATTGCTGAGTCTATTTATTAGCTCGGCTATTCAAGCCGCTGAACTAACCGTCACCGAAAAGATTGAGATTGCCGCTCTCCCCTCCTTAGTCTGGGAGAACTCAAAGAATTTTGATGATATTGCTAGCTGGCACCCCGCCGTGACTAGCCAAACCACCACGAATGCCAACAATCCAGGCAGTGTCCGTGTTGCCAACCTTGGCGGGCCAACGATTACCGAAGAACTGGTACGTTTTAACGAGGAACACCGCAATTTCACTTATAGAATAAAACAAGTTGACCCTGCGATACTCCCCGTTGAAAACTACATCGCTTGGTATGCCGTTCGCGACAATGATCAGGGCGGCAGCTCCCTTATTTGGATGGGTAGTTTTAGCACCGTCGGTGACGCCAACCCAGAGGAGGTGAAAAAAAGCGTACGCGGTATTTATCGTGCGGGCTTAGAGAACCTAAAGCTCATGTTAGAAACACCCGCTAAATAACTATCTTTAAAGCAGCGTCACTCAGCTGGTGGCGCTGCTTTAATTGTTAATGTGCCTCGTTCCAGCTACGACCCACTCCAACATCAACCAATAAGGGCACATCCAGATTCGCTGCCCCACTCATTTTCTGCTGAATAATCGCCGTTGCCTGTTCTATATAGTCATCTTTAACCTCAAACACCAGCTCATCGTGCACCTGCATCACCATCCGCACCGGCGGCTTATCGGTTTGCAACCAACTATCGACGGCCAACATCGCTAATTTTATAATATCCGCGGCGGTCCCTTGCATCGGCGCATTAATCGCCGTTCTTTCCGCATACTGTCTGCGCTGACCATTTTTTGCATTGATATCGGCTAGGTACAAACGACGGCCAAATAACGTTTCAACGTATTCCTGCTGCCGCGCCAGCTCGCGCGTTTCATCCATATATTGCCTCACCCCAGGGTAGCGTTCGAAATAAAGGTTGATATAACCCTGAGCCGCCGCCCGATCGATATCGAGCTGTTTAGCTAAACCAAAGGCCGACATACCGTAAATCAAACCAAAATTAATCGCTTTCGCCGAACGCCGCTGATGATCTTCAACTTGCTCTAGCGCCACCCCAAACACCTCCGCAGCAGTCGCCTTATGTACATCTAGGCCTTCTTTAAAGGCTTGCAATAAACCCGCATCTTGCGATAAATGCGCCATGATGCGTAATTCAATTTGCGAATAATCCGCCGCCAATACGCTATAACCCGGTTCGGCAATAAAAGCTTGTCGAATCCGCCGCCCTTCTTCACTGCGCACTGGGATATTCTGCAAATTAGGATCCGACGAGGACAAGCGCCCCGTTGCCGCCACCGCTTGGTGATACGAGGTATGTACACGGCCGGTTACCGGATTAATCTGTTTTGGCAATTTATCGGTGTAGGTTGAACGTAGTTTACTCAAACTCCGATGCTGAAGAATCAATCTCGGCAAGGGAAAATCAACCGCCAATTCCTGCAACACCGTCTCGGCGGTAGAAGGCTGGCCTTTCGGTGTTTTCTTCAACACCGGCAAACCCAATTTATCGTATAAAATCTCCTGGATTTGTTTTGGCGAAGCTAGGTTAAATGGCTGCCCAGCCACCTCGTGCGCCTGATCCTCCAATACCTTAACTTTTGCCGCCAACTCGACACTTTGCTGCTGCAGCATCGCCGCATCGACCAGTACGCCCGTTTGTTCCATACGAGCGAGTACCGGTAACAAGGGCATTTCAATCTGCTGATACACATAGTTCAAGGTTTCCAGCTTTGCTAACTGGGGGAATAGATGCCGGTGCAAGCGCAAGCTGATATCCACATCTTCCGCCGCATACGGGGCCGCTACCTCAATCGCTACCTGATCGAAACAAATTTGTTTTGCGCCTTTACCCGCCACCTCTTCATAACGAATCGTGGCACAAGCCAAATAGGTATCGGCCAGCGCATCCATATTGTGTCGAGTCGCGGTGCTATTCCACACATAGGATTGCAACATCGTATCGTGCGCCACCCCCGCGAGTTGAATACCGTGATTACACAGCACATTTGCGTCATATTTAAGATTTTGCCCCAGTTTAAGAGTGCTCGTCGACTCTAATAATGGTTTCAGCTGCTCCAACACCCATTGCCTCGACAACTGCTCCGGCGCACCGGGGTATTGATGCGCCAATGGCACATAGGCTGCGTGCCCAGGTTCAACCGAAAAGGACACACCAACAATCAGCGCCTTGGTATAGTCCAGCGCGGTCGTCTCAGTATCGAAAGCAAAGATCTCGGCTGCACTGAGTTTCGCCAGCCAAGCATTGAAACTGGCCTCATCCAACACCGTATCCACCGTTAACTCACTCACCGGTTCCGCCGCCTCGGCTTCTTCCTCGACAGGCTCCGTCCGCGTCACAAGACCAACATCCAGCTGTTTCAACCAACTATTAAATTCAAAATGTGCCAACATCTCGGCCAGCGTTGCGGTATCCGCCGGCTGCCGAATCAAGTCTAGCGGCGATTCATCCAGTGGCACATCACAACGAATCGTCACCAAAGCTTTAGACAAAGGGATTGCATCTAGATGCGCGCGCAAACTTTCACCGACCTTGCCCTTCACTTCATCGGCTCGGGCGATAATTTGATCTAAGGAACCAAATTTATCTAACCACTTAGCCGCCGTTTTTGGCCCGACTTTCGGCACCCCTGGAATATTATCCGAGGTATCTCCCATCAACGCCAAATAATCAATAATCTTCGACGCAGGCACCCCAAACTTCTCGATCACCCCAGCAGGGTCTAACCACTGATTATTCATCGTATTGATCAAGGAAATCTTGTTCGTCACCAGCTGCGCAATATCTTTGTCGCCGGTTGAAATAACAACCTGCAAACCCGCTTGTTCGGCCTGTTGCGCCAGCGTGCCGATAACATCATCGGCTTCCACTCCCGACTCCATCACCAGCGGTAAGCCCATCGCCTTGATCAACTGATGCAAGGGCTTTATTTGCTCTCTTAATTCCTCGGGCATCGCCGACCTATTCGCCTTGTACTCGCTGTACATCTCATTTCGAAAGGTTTTCCCCGGCGCATCGAAAATAACCCCAAAATAGGCATCAGGGTAGCTATCCACCAGTTTTTTTAGCATATTACTCACCCCTAAAATGGCATTGGTATACTCACCTTTAGAGTTACTTAATAAGGGTACCGCGTGATAAGCACGGAATAAATACGATGAGCCGTCGACCAGCACCAGGGTTTTTTCAGTCATGAAACCGTCCAGTAATTTTTCATCCACCGATTATACTGTCTGTATCAGACGACATGTCATGCAAAACAGCCAAGGGGGCCGTGATGAGCAAACAAAAACGCGAAGCATGGAAGGTTTTTCAGATTATTGCCGAGTTTGTTGATGGCTTTGAGCAGCTATCCCACGTAAAACCCGCCATCAGCATGTATGGCTCGGCGCGCATCCAAGCCGACCAGCCAGATTATCAGCGCGCAGAGGAAATTGCCCTCGCCTTATCAAATGCCGGCTTTTCGGTCATTAGCGGCGGCGGCCCAGGGATTATGGAAGCAGCCAATAAAGGTGCCTTTAATGGTTCATCAATGAGCATCGGGCTTAATATCCGCCTACCCCACGAGCAAAGCAGCAACCCCTATCAAGACATCAGCCTAGATTTCAGGCACTTTTTTGCCCGCAAGGTGATGTTTGTAAAATATGCCTCAGCCTATGTGGTACTGCCAGGCGGCTTTGGTACCTTAGATGAGCTAGCCGAAATATTAACCTTAGTGCAAACAGGCAAATCACGAAAAATCCCCATTATTCTCATCAATGGCGAGTTTTGGAAGGGCCTCATTGACTGGTTTTCTAGTAGTTTATTGGCCGCCGGCACCATCAGCGAAGATGACCTCAAACTGTTTAGTATTTGCGAAACCGCCGATGAGGTGTTGGAAACTATTTTTAATTTTTATGAGCAACGAGGGTTTACCCCGTCAGCCAAAGAAGAGGAGGTCTTACTCGAGCTGTAAACCGCAAGTTTTACAAAAGCGCCGCAGATAATGGCATAATTAGCTTATCCGATAGCTCAAAGGCATATATATGCGTTGCATACTCCCGATCACCTTAATCTTATTATTCTGCGCCTCGTCGCAACTTGCCGCACAAGAGATTCGCCCAGCAATCATCCCGCAGCCACCTGAATTGCCCGCACAGATTGTTAGCGGCGAAAACATGGCACCGGATATTACCATCACCCGTAAAGCGAAGGAGAACATTACCGAATATAGCGTTAATGGCCGCGTTTATATGGTAAAAATTTCCCCCGCCAACGCCCCCGCTTATTACTTAGTCGACAGCGATGGCGACGGCGACCTAGAGACTCGACGCTCCGCGCTCGAAGAAGGCATGAACATCCCTCAATGGCTGCTCATTAGCTGGTAAAACCCCAATATAATTCACTCGATTTTCACACTATGTCTGTTTACACGGTTGTTGAGCGTGCTCAACTTATTCACCATTTAAAAAACTATTCACTCGGCGAACTCGTCAGCTATCAAGGCATCAGTTCAGGTATTGAAAACACCAACTACTTCGTCTCCACTACCGAAGGCGATTATGTACTCACCCTATTTGAAGAGTTGAAGGCCGAAGAACTCCCTTATTTTTTAAATATTATGGCGTTTGTCGCTGATAATGGTGTGCCCAGCGCACAACCTATTCGTGATAAGGAGGGTCAGCTATTATCGACCCTCAACGGCAAGCCAGCCGCCTTGGTTGAGAGACTCGCCGGTAGCGATGTTGAACAACCCACGACCACACAGTGCGCGGTACTCGGCAAATCGATGGCTCAATTCCATCAAGCCAGCGTACGCCTTGATATTAGCCGTGAAAACAGTCGTGGCGCAAACTGGCGTCAACAAGCCTCCGAGTTACTGATTCCCTTGGTCGACCAGCACAGCGCCGATATTATTCGCGACGAACTCGCCTTTCAAGCCGAATACAGTCAACTTGGATTACCAAAAAGCGTCATTCACGCCGATTTATTCCGCGATAACGCGCTATTTTCAGGCGAACAATTATCCGGCATCATCGACTTTTATTACGCCTGTAACGATTACCTGACTTACGATATCGCGGTAGCCGTTAATGATTGGTGCATAGAAAACGACGGCAGCTTAAACAAAGAGCGCTTCGACGCTTTTATCCAAGCCTACCAAGCCATTCGCCCATTCACCCCAGAAGAAGTTCAACATTGGCCGATCATTATCCGCGCAGCCGCATTCCGTTTTTGGTTATCAAGATTACGCGATGTACACTTCCCAAAAGCTGGCGAAATCACCCATATAAAAGACCCCGAGGCGATGAAATCGATCCTCATGTCTAGGCGGAATGCCCCCGACAATTGCCGCTTAAATTAAGCCTCGTACCTTCTCAGCAAGAAAACCCACCCCGACTGAGCCACCAGATAAAAATTCTAACTAACACTTGGATAGCGCTGTATTTGCTTACCCGAGCACTGTAATATGTTCGTTTCTTTATAGATCAAGGCCCCGCCGCATGCTCAATAAATCTATTGACCTTATCGATCGTTTTAACCAACGCCTTTTCAATATCGTGGCTTGGTTTACCGCGTTGATGGTACTCATTATGTTTACCATTGTGCTACTGCGTTATGGTTTTAACCTTGGCTCAATCGCCGCACAAGAATCCATCACCTACCTACACGGCGGCGTTTTTATGCTGGCCATTGCCCATACGCTTAAAATTGACGGCCACGTACGGGTGGATATTTTATACCAACGCTGGGGAGAACGAGGCCGAGCCATCGTGAACCTGCTCGGCTCGATATTTTTATTACTGCCGGTGTGCCTATTTATCGCCTATATCAGCTGGGATTATGTTGCCGCCTCTTGGTCCTATTACGAAGGTTCACGCGAAGCGGGCGGAATTGACGCCGTCTTCATACTCAAGAGCCTGATTCCTGGCCTCGCTTTATTATTAGCCCTGCAAGGCTTATCAGAAGCACTGAAATCGGTGCGCACCCTGACCGGAGATCAACATGGACGGTAGTATCGCCTTATGGATGTTTGCCGCGGTTTTCATCATTTTACTGATGGGCTACCCGGTTGCTATCACCCTCGCTGGCACCGCCTTAGTCTTTGCCTTGGCCGGTGAATACGCCGGTAGTTTCGACCCCGTCTTTCTTGAAGCACTACCCAATCGCTTATTTGGTATTATCGAAAACGATACCTTAGTCGCCGTGCCTTTATTCGTCTTTATGGGGGTGATGCTGGAAAAGTCAAAGGTAGCCGAAGGCCTGTTAGAAAACATGTCGAAGCTATTCGGTAGCCTACCTGGTGGGCTCGGCTTTTCAGTCGTTTTAGTGGGTATGTTAATGGCTGCCAGCACCGGCATCGTCGGCGCAACCGTCGTCACTATGGGCTTATTATCACTACCGACGATGTTAAAACGCAACTACGACCCCGCCTTAGCCTGCGGTACGATCTGCGCATCGGGCACCCTTGGGCAAATTATTCCACCGTCGATTGTGTTGGTATTACTCGGCGACGTCATCTCCTCGTCATACCAACAAGCACAGCTTGATATGGGGATTTTCTCACCCGATACCATTTCCGTTGGCGACCTGTTTGCCGGCGCGTTAATTCCCGGTTTATTATTGGTCCTGCTGTACTTATTATACCTCGCGGGAATGGCCTTCTTTAAACCCGCGTCCTGCCCGCCGCTGCCCGCGCGTCAGTCCGATACCCATCTATTCGTCGACCTAGCAAAGGGTTTATTTCCGCCGCTGATCCTAATCGTTGCCGTACTCGGCTCTATCATTGGCGGTATCGCCACCCCCACAGAGGCCGCTGCAGTCGGTGCAATGGGCGCTATTTTCTTGGCCTACGCAAAAAAACAACTGAATATTGAGCAACTACGCGCCGTTTCCCGCGAAACCACCCAAGTCACCGCGATGGTATTCTTCATCCTGATTGGCGCTTCATTATTTTCATTAGTATTCAGAGGCTTTGGTGGCGATGAGTTAATTGAAGAATTACTGTCCGACCTACCCGGCGGCGTTTTTGGCGCGATGGTGGTGGTGATGCTGGTGATGTTTCTACTCGGCTTCGTGCTCGACTTCATAGAAATCACCTTTGTCGTCGTACCCATCGTGGCTCCGATTCTACTCACCATGGGCATAAACCCTGTTTGGCTCGGCATTATGATTGCGCTCAATTTACAAACATCATTTTTGACCCCGCCCTTCGGTTTTGCGTTATTTTATTTACGCGGCGTTGCCCCTGAATCGATTAAAACCACTCAAATATATAAGGGCGTGCTGCCCTTCATCTTAATTCAGTTGTTACTGCTGGGCTTACTTGCCCTCTGGCCTGCTCTCGCCACCTGGTTACCGGCCACTATTTACGGCAGCTAAACAAAAGGATCTACACAAATAGCCCTCCTGATGCTTTGCTTTTGCCAAAGCCAGTAATAAACTAAGGCTAAAACAATAAAAGGATTGAGCATGCTAAGCAGTATCAGGGACGACGGGGCCAGCATCACAACGAGCCGAACCGTATTACTCAACAGCGACGACGTCGAGCAAAAAAGAAGCGAGATCCGCCAGTACTTACACAACACCTTCTTACTCGAAGAGCAGCTGTACGAAACGCTGATTGACGACGCCGCGTTCTACCTACGCGCAGAATCCCTACGCCACCCTCTGGTGTTCTATTATGGCCACACCCCTGCCTTTTTCATCAATAAGCTCAGCCTAGCCTCGTTAATTCCGCAACGGGTCAACCCGCATTTTGAATCGATTTTCGCGGTAGGTGTGGATGAGATGTCTTGGGATGACTTAAATCAAGCCAACTACCACTGGCCGAGTATTGACGAGGTGCGTGAATACCGCGCCATCGTCTTAGGGCTACTCGATGAGTTAATCAGCACCACCCCGCTAGAACTCCCGATTGACTGGCACAGCGACTTCTGGGGCATCTTAATGGGCATCGAGCACCAGCGTATTCATATTGAAACTTCCTCGGCGATTATCCGCCAGATACCTCTGAAACACCTGCGCCAACACGACGCATGGCCCGTCTGCCCCCACGCTGGCGAAGCACCCGACAATCAACTTATCAAGGTGGCAAGTGGCTGCATCGAGCTTGGCAAGCAGCGTAGCGAACCCACCTTTGGCTGGGACTGTGAATACGGTAATAAAACCGCCGACGTGGAAACCTTTGCCGCCAGCAAATATTTAGTATCAAACGCTGAATTCCTCGGCTTCGTTGAAGCGGGTGGTTACCAGCAGCAGCGCTTTTGGACCGAGGAAGGCTGGCAGTGGCGACAGTATAAAAAGCCGGAGCATCCGCTGTTCTGGGTTAAAAAAGCCGATACATACCAGTTAAGAACCCTGTTAAGCGAACAACCTATGCCATGGAATTGGCCGGTGGAAATCAACTACTTAGAAGCCAAAGCCTTTTGTAATTGGTTGAGTGAAACTAGCGGCAAGTTGATTCGACTACCGAGTGAGGAGCAATGGTTACATTTACATCAGCTGCATGATATCCCCAACCAACCCGACTGGGCCTCCGCACCCGGCAATATCAATCTTGAGCACTGGGCCTCTGCCTGCCCTGTCGACCTCTTTGCCTTTGGTGAATTCCACGACTTAATCGGTAACGCATGGCAGTGGACAGAAACCCCGATCAGTGGATTTGATGGTTTTGAAGTGCACCCCTTATACGATGACTTTTCAACCCCCACCTTCGATACTCGACATAATTTAATCAAAGGCGGCAGCTGGATTTCCACCGGCAACGAGGCCACCAAACACGCACGTTATGCCTTTAGACGCCATTTTTATCAACACGCGGGCTTTCGTTACGTAGAGTCTAACCAAACCATCGAGAAACCCACTGCTATGTATGAAAGCGATACCGCCGTCTCACAATACTGTCACTTCCACTATGGGCCTGATTATTTTGAGGTTGAAGACTTATCTGCGCATTGCGTGCGGCTTTGTATGCAACAACTCACAGAGACCCCCACGCTTCGCGCACTGGACCTTGGCTGCGCGGTGGGTCGCGCCTCGTTTGAATTAGCACAACACTTTGAACAGGTCACTGGCATTGATTTCTCTGCGCGTTTTATCCGTATCGCCCACCAAATGCAGCAAAAAGGTGCTATTCATTACGAGTTAATTGAGGAAGGTGACATTGTCTCCTACCACGAACGGTCATTAACCGACCTGGGCTTAAGCCAACAACAAAATATTACGTTCATCCAAGGCGATGCCAGCAATCTAAAACCTCAGTTTGACAACTATGACTTAGTCTTGGCGATCAACCTAATTGATCGGCTTCGTACCCCAGCGGTATTCCTCGCTAACATCCGTCAACGAATAAACATCGGCGGCGTACTAGCGATTGCCTCGCCTTATACCTGGCTTGAGGAGTTCACCCCAAAAGAAAACTGGCTGGGCGGTTTCCGTAAGAATGGCGAAGCCTATTCCAGCTTCGAGGGTTTAAAAGACCAGCTAACAGGCCACTTCAAGCTACTAAGCGAACCCAGTGATGTCCCCTTCGTTATCCGAGATACTCGGCGAAAATTCCAACATAGCTTTAGCCAATTATCACTATGGCAGCGGCTGTCTTAAGCTAAACTATCAAAACACCGGCTTAGGCGATTGCTAAGCCGGTGTTGTTAGTCGTTAACTTTTCCCTTCTAGGGAGCGCCCCTTCAGATAGGCATACTCTGAAATATCCGTCCACCGAGACGCACGTTGACTGAAGTTGTTATAGGACTCATACACCTTACGGCTAAAGGGGTCCTGCTCCGCCACCTCTTGCACCGCCTCTAAACACAGGCCACTCAAGCGCGTTAATACCTCATCAGGCAGGCACTTCACTTGCACACCATGTTTATCCACCAAAGTATCCAAGGCAATATTATTTTTTGCCGCATTCTCCGCTAACATATCCATATTGGCCGATTTACAGGCCTGTTTGACAATCACTTGTAAATCAGCTGGCAAGGCGACAAACGCGTCTTTATTAATCATCGCCTCGATCGTAGTGCTCGGCTCATGCCAACCGGGGTAATAATAATTTTTTGCTGCTTTATATAAACCAAAGGCCAAATCGAGATAAGGCCCTGTCCATTCGGTTGCATCAATCGCCCCCGATTGCAGGGAGGTAAATATCTCTCCCGCCGGTAGATTAACCGGCACACCACCCGCACGCTTGAGCACCTCGCCACCTAGGCCAGGAATTCGCATTTTCAGCCCCTTTAGGTCTTCTAAGGAATTAATATCGTGGCGAAACCAGCCAGCCATTTGCGCACCAGAACTTCCCGTTGCGACAGGTATCAGGTTGAATTGATCGTACAACTCCTCCCATAGCTCCATCCCCCCGCCATAGTACAGCCACGCATTAACCTCCTGCGCGTTCATGCCAAATGGGATTGCGCCAAAAAACTGTACCGCTTGGTGTTTACCTTTCCAATAAAAGGCCCCGCTATGGCCCATTTGCGCAGTCCCCCTAGAAACGGCATCAAAGACCTCGAAAGCCGGCACCAATTCATTCGCCCCATACACCTTAATGCGAATCCGCCCGTTACTCATTTGCTCAATCAACTTAGCGACATGATTGGCATTAGTGCCTAATAAGGGGTAATTCTTCGGCCAAGAAGTAATCATTTTCCAGTTAAACTCGGCCTTCGAGGCAAATGCTCGTTGGCCAATCGTCACACTACTGGCAGCCAATGCGCCCGTTGCTAACGATTTTATAAAACCTCTACGTTCCATCGTATCTCTCTCCCTGTTTTTAGTGCTGAAGCTTACCCTCGTCGCCCTACAAAGCCCTCGCTTGTAAGTAAGCAAACTCTGAAATATCCGTCCAACGCGATGCACGCTGACTGAATTCTGTATAGGACTCATAGACTTTACGGCTAAATGGGTCACGATCTGCAACTTCTTGCACCACCTCTAAAGACAAACCATGTAATCTAACCAGCACATCATCCGGCAGGCGTTTAACCTGCACCTGATGTTTATTCACCAAGGTGTCTAAGGCGGTATTATTTTTTGCCACATTTTCTGCCAGCATATCCATATTCGCCGATTTACACGCTTGTTTGACGATCGCTTGTAAATCATCCGGCAACGCGGCAAACGCATCTTTATTGATGATCGCTTCCAAGGTTGAACCCGGCTCATGCCAGCCGGGGTAATAGTAGTTCTTTGCTACCTTATGAAAACCAAACGCCAAGTCATTATAGGGCCCCACCCACTCAGTCGCATCAATCGCCCCTGATTGCAAGGAGGTAAATAGCTCGCCACCCGATAAATTGACCGGCGTACCGCCGGCGCGTTTAAGTACCTCGCCGCCTAAACCAGGGATACGCATTTTCAGCCCCTTCAGGTCAGCCAATGAATTAATATCCTTCCGAAACCAACCCGCCATTTGCGCACCGGTATTACCGGTGGCCGTCGGCACTAAATTAAACTTATCGTAGAGCTCTTCCCACAGCGCCATGCCACCACCGTAATACAACCAGGCATTAACTTCCTGCCCACTCATACCAAACGGAATCGCGCCAAAAAACTGCGTGGCTTCATGTTTACCTTTCCAATAATAAGCCCCGCTATGCCCCATCTGTGCAGTGCCTCTAGACACCGCGTCAAACACTTCAAAGGGCGGTACTAACTCATTCGCCCCATAAACTTTGATGCTAATACGACCGCCGCTCATTTGCTCAATATTTTTTGCCAAATAATTAGCATTGGTGCCTAAGACGGGAAAGTTTTTAGGCCACGAGGTGATCATTTTCCACTTAAACTCAGCCTTCGCGGCAACGGCTTGCGGAGCAACCGCTAAACTACCGGCCGCCAGTGCGCCGGCCCCTAATGACTTTATAAAACCACGACGTTCCATCCTACTCCCTCTTTTGTTATTGTTTAGCGGCAAAGGCTAATGCGCTTGAGTCACTCATATTGGCTTATATGTTCTAGTAAACAACATCCGCAGAACTTACGCCGCTCGTTAACCAACAGCGCAGGCAGCAAGCCAATATTTTTATTTTAATTGCTGCTCTAAGCCTAACGCCACTTAAAAAGTACCGTTTATGTAAGCATTCTATACTACCGACTATGCACTAGAGTTAGAAGGGCTGCTAAGTGATAAAACATTCATAATATCGCAGGGTATAATGAGCTGTCTTCAATATGCTAATTTAACGAAATGAACTCATTCGAATCAAAACTAGAACGGGCCTTATACACCGCCAGATGGTTACTAGCACCATTATATTTGGGCCTCAGCTTAGCTCTTGTCTTACTCAGCATTAAATTCTTCCAAGAAGTATTCCACCTATTCCCCGTTATTTTATCCACCAGCGAATCCAATATGGTGCTGGTGATCCTCTCCCTCGTCGATATGTCATTGGTTGGTGGCTTAATTATCATGGTGATGCTGAGTGGTTACGAAAACTTTGTTTCGCGCATTAATATCGCCGAAGGTGAAGAGAAACTATCATGGCTGGGTAAACTCGACTCCGGTTCATTAAAACAAAAGGTCGCCGCCTCTATCGTCGCTATTTCCTCCATTCACCTATTACAGAAGTTTATGAATGCTGAACACATCGATAACGACAAACTGATGTGGTTTGTCATCCTCCACATCACCTTCGTGTTATCCGCCATTGGCATGGCTTGGGTCGACAAGATGAATCGCTATTAAGTTGCAAATTGACCTAATAACCTAAGAGGCCTATAATCGCGCGTCTTTAGAATCCTTGATTATAAGACCCTCATGAAAAACTCTCTTCGCACCTATAAAGCCGCTATCAGCGGGGCCCTATTGCTGTCTAGCAGCGCGATTATTCCTCAGGCTATAGCCTCCAATGGCCTATTTGCCCTCGGTTATGGCGCCAAGCAAGTCGGTATCGCCGGCAGTGGTGTTGCCTTCCCGCAAGATGCCTTAATTGCCTCAATAAATCCAGCAGGTGTGGTATTTGTTGGCGAACAAAACAATATCAATTTACAATATTTTTCGCCGAGCCGAGGCTACAGCGTTGAAGGCCCAATCGGAGCGTTCCCACCATTTCCTGGCGCCACCGTGCATAGCGATAGCGAGAACTTCTTCATTCCTTCGATGGCTTTGAGCCGCTCGATCAGCTCAAAGGCTTCTATCGGTATAGCCATTTATGGTAATGGCGGAATGAATACCGATTACGCCTCACACGACACCCCTTTTGGCGCAGGCACATTTGGCGCCGACCATACGGGTGTAGATTACGCACAAATTTTCACCAACCTCAATTATTCGCGAAAGTTTGCCGATGGCAAAGCCTCTTGGGGAATTGCCGCGATCTTGAATTATTCGTATCTCAGAATGGAAGGCTTAAACAGTTTTGCCAGCTTCTCCGCCGACCCCAGCAACCTCAGCGACAACGGTTATGACCACGCCTTCGGTCTAGGTCTGCGAATCGGTGTGTTGGCTGAAGTAACACCAGGCTTGAGACTCGCCGCGTCATACCAAACAAAAATCAAAAACACCTTCGATGACTACGCCGGTCTATTCACCCATGGCGGTGAGTTTGACATCCCTGCGCACGCCCAAATTGGTTTAGCCGCCGACATTGGCCCGGGTGTATTAACTGCCGATATTCAGCAAATTCAATACAGTCAATCTGACGCCATTGGCAATACCTCACGTAGTTTACTGACGGGTGGTCAACTGGGTGATAAGGTCGGTTTTGGCTGGGACGATATGACTATCTATAAAGTGGGTTACACCTGGTCGCAACAAGATGATTTGACTTGGCGTATCGGTGCAAGTTACGGCCAACAACCGATCCCAAGCGATGAGGTAACCTTCAGTATCGTTGCTTCCGGCACCATCGAACAACACTATACGGCCGGCTTCAGCAAAACCTTAGACAATGGCAATTTACTCGACGTTGCCTTTATGTACGCACCAGAAAAATGCGTCTCCGGCGGGCATTTATTTAACCCAGCCGATAGCGTCGAACTCTGTATGGATCAATTCTCCATCGACGTTGGTTTATCTTTTTAAACCACCGCGTAAACGCATCACAAAAAAGGGCTTCTGATGAAAGCCCTTTTTTTATAGCTAAGAAATAGCGATAATCAGCCTATCAGCCGATAGATGAGAGCCCATAATGAAATATAAACAACTCGGTAGAACCGACTTACTGATCAGCTTAATCGGCTTGGGCACCATGACGTGGGGCAGGCAGAATACCCAAGCCGAAGGCTTCCAACAAATGGATTACGCCTTGGAGCAAGGTATTAATTTTTTTGATACCGCAGAAATGTACGCGATTCCACCGACCGCTGAAACCTACGGTTCCACCGAAACAATTATTGGTAACTGGTTCGCGCGCAACAAAAACCGTCAGCAAGTCATTCTGGCGTCGAAGATTGCCGGGCCTGGCTTACCGTGGATTCGTGATGGCCACAGCGTCATCGACAAAAACAATATTATGGCCGCCGTAGACAGCAGTTTACGACGACTACAAACCGATTATATTGACCTCTACCAATTGCACTGGCCAAACCGTGGTTCCTATCACTTTGGTGAAATATGGCAGTACGCACCGCAGGCCAATAAACAAGCACTAGAAAAAAACTTTATCGAAGTACTCGAAACGCTGAATGAGCTCATTATTGCGGGAAAAATACGCCATATTGGTTTATCCAATGAAACTGCGTGGGCAACCAGCAAGTATCTGGAATTATCGGAAAAACACTCGCTACCGCGCATCGTTTCGATGCAAAATGAATATTCATTATTATGCCGCCACTTTGAACCTGACCTTAGCGAAATAGCACTGCAAGAAGACTGTGGTTTATTGGCTTGGTCACCGCTAACACGCGGCATGATCAGCGGAAAATATTTAAACGGCGCGGTCCCCGCAGGCTCGCGTTTAAGTCTCGATATGCGGCGTGAACACCGCTTATCGCCGCAAACAGACGCTGCCATTGAGGCCTATATTAAGCTGGCAAAAGAACATCAATTAGACGTCTGCCAAATGGCCCTAGCCTTCGTTAATCAACAAGCTTTTGTCAGCTCGACCTTGATTGGCGCCACTAACATGCAACAACTAAAAAGCAATATTGACGCCATTAAGCTAGATTTGTCCGATGAGCTTCTGAGCGAAATTAACGCCCTTCGACGGCGCTACCCGATGCCTTTTTGAACGCGCCGACTAATGGGCGCTCACTGAGCGTTTCCATATATACACACCCCCAGCTCTGCGCTCCCCACAAAAACACGCCTTACAAAATATCGTCTTCCTCGGCAATTAAGTTAGTTAAAGCATTCACATCTTCGCGTAGTTGTTTACGTTTATTTAACTTATCTTGCACCGCCTCCGGTAATTCAGTGAAAACGAACACCTGCTTCTCCATCAAGATGTCGATGACATCTTCCATCACCCTCGCCATATCAACATCACTCGCATCGAGCGATTGTTTTAATGCACTAGCTCGCCCCCCCTGCTGCAAAAAACCGAGCACATCGTCATGATTATCGTCTAACCACTCATTATTATCATTACTGGGCGAATCATTTAACGAGGTGATTTCACCTTGCTCACTACGCTGAACATAAGGCATATTACGGGCTCCGATTGCATTTTCTAAAAATTGAGTTAGTATCACTAATTCGACAATAATAATCAAACCTAGCCCGCGTAACTAGACGTTTAACGCATAATTCCCAGCTATATGGATAGACAATGACAGCTGCACTCGATACTACCCCAGAAAAAATATCAACGATAGGTGGCCATGACGACCCCTTATTATTAGCCTTACTATCTGTCTGTAAACTCTTACACTCACCACACTCAGCCGATTCATTGACCGCCGGGCTACCGCTGGTCGACAATAAACTCAGCCCTTCATTATTTGTTAGAGCCGCCCAACGCGCAGGCTTTTCTACCGGCCTAGTACGTCGCCCGCTCGCTGAAATTTCCAATTTAGTATTGCCTGCCGTCTTATTGCTAAAAGACAACAAAACCTGTGTATTGATTGCCCAACAAGGCGACTCTTGCACGGTCATTCTTCCAGAAACCGATAGCGGCGAAAAAACAATCCCCGTAAACACCCTCGACGAGGAGTACAGCGGCGCGGCTTTCTTTATTCAAGTCAACCATAGCTTTGATGAAAGAGCGGAAGACTCCGCCATTCCAAAGGCTAAACACTGGTTTTGGGACGTTATTTACAAGTCATGGCCTATTTATGGTGAAGCCTTAGCGGCATCCCTGTTAATTAATTTATTCGCCTTAGCCTCGCCGTTGTTTATCATGAACGTATACGATCGGGTGGTACCGAACCACGCGCTTGAAACGCTCTGGGTATTGGCGATTGGGGTAACGATTGTCTTTACCTTCGATTTCATCATGAAGGGGCTACGAGGCTATTTCATCGATGTTGCCGGGAAACGTTCCGATATAATTTTGTCCGCGACTATTTTTGAAAAAGTCATGGGCATTAAAATGGAAAACAGGCCCAAATCTGTCGGTGCCTTCGCTAGTAATTTAAGTGAGTTCGAATCATTTCGAGACTTCTTAACCTCGGCGACCTTAACCACCTTAATCGACCTGCCCTTCTTATTTATTTTCCTTGGCGTCATTTACATGCTCGGTGGTAACTTAGCGCTTATCCCTCTATGCGTTTTACCCTTAGCTATTTTGGGAGGCATGGCAGTACAAAAACCCCTTAAAAACACCATTAATGAATTATTCAAACACTCGACGCAGAAAAGCGCCATCCTCATTGAGTCCCTTAGTAACTTAGACTCGATAAAAAGCTCGGGGGCCGAAGGGCAAATGCAAGGTAAATGGGAACAGAGTATTGGTCATATTTCTCGTTTAAGCCTTAAGTCTCGTTTTTATTCCTCTATGGCCGTCAATTTCACCGCTTTTTTAACCCAAATGGCGTCTATTTCTGTCGTGGTGCTGGGTGTTTATAAAATATCTGAGGGCGAGCTAACCATGGGTGCTTTAATTGCCTGCACCATCTTAACCGGCCGCGCGCTGGCTCCGGTTGGGCAAGTCGCCTCATTATTAACCCGCTACCACCAAGCCCGTACTTCTCTTGATACGCTAACCAATATGATGGCCTTACCGGTGGAACGTGAACCCGGGAAGAAGTACCTGCACCGGCCAACGTTTAAAGGCGATATTGAATTTAAACGTATTAGCTTTAGCTACCCAGAACAGCCAATTAAGGCACTAGATGATATATCTTTTAAAATTAAAGCTGGCGAGCGCGTTGGTTTTATTGGCCGTATTGGTTCGGGTAAAAGTACCATCGAGAAGCTAATGCTCGGTATGTACGAACCCCAAGAGGGCTCAATTTTGATCGATGGCACCGATATCAGGCAAATTGACCCGACTGATTTACGTCGCCAAATTGGCTATGTACCACAAGATATTTCCTTAATTTTTGGCAGTGTCAAAGATAACATCACCTTCGGCTCGCGTTTCGCCGATGACACCGCTATTTTACGCGCAGCCGAAGTATCGGGGGTCAGCCGATTTGTCAATCGCCACCCAGAAGGCTTCGATATGCCCGTAGGCGAACGTGGCGCGTCACTGTCTGGCGGACAACGTCAAAGCGTCGCGGTTGCTCGCTCCTTACTACTATCGCCACCGATATTTATCATGGATGAACCCAGTAACTCGATGGATAACAGCACCGAGGCGCAATTTAAAGAACGTTTATCTAAACAACTTAACCAACAAACACTCATCTTGGTGACCCACCGCGCATCCTTACTGACCCTAGTCGATCGCTTAATCGTCATGGATGGTGCAAAAATCATGGCCGATGGCCCTAAAGAAAAAGTACTCGAGGCCCTGAAAAAAGGCCAAATCAAGGTCTCAAACTAATCATGTTAACAACAATAAAAAACATCAGAAAACAATACCAGCAACACGCCGAAGACCAGGTCTACATAACCGATGTTAACTCTGCCAGCCTCTACGGTGCCTCGATACAAAGTCATATTATTTTATGGTTATTCATTAGCTTCTTTTTTATCGCCATCACCTGGGCCAACTTCGCCGAACTCGACGAAGTCACCCGAGGCTCGGGTAAAACAACCCCCGCCAGCCATATCCAAGTCATTCAAAACTTAGAAGGCGGAATTTTAGCCGAAATTCTCGTCAAAGAAGGCCAGCAAGTGGAAAAAGGCCAAGCCTTGCTGCAACTCGACGCGGTTCGTTTCTCATCATCCCTTAATGAAAACAAACTGAAGTACTACGAGTTATTAGCTGCTACCGCACGTCTATCTGCTGAAGTCGACAACAAAGTACTCACCATCCCGAAAGAAGTCTTAACCATTGCACCCGAGATTGCTCATAACGCAAGGCAGCTGTTTGAGTCACGCCGTAATGAATTAGAGGCCAGTACAAAAATTTTAGATGAACAGATTATTCAACGGGGCCAGGAGCTCATTGAATTAAAAGCCAAAGCAAGCCAAATATCTAGAAGTTATCTTCTATTAAAAGAAGAAGTCGACATGTCCGCTCCCTTGGTCGATGAAGGCGCGATGTCCAGAGTAGAGTTATTACGCATTAAACGCGAAGCAAACGACTTACGGGGCCAACTAACCGCCGCCAGACTCTCTATACCCCGCGTTAAATCGGCGCTCGATGAGGCAAAAAATAAATTATCTGAAACTAAAATTCGCTTCCAAACCAAAGCTCTAGAAGAACTCAATCAAGCCAAAGCCGAATTAGATAGAACCAGTGAATCGACCCTCGCACTGGAAGATCGGGTCACGAGAACCCGCGTAATATCACCCGTTAAAGGTATTATTAAACAATTAAAGGTCACTACCGTTGGTGGTGTCATTCAGCCAGGGATGGACTTGCTTGAAATTGTTCCGCTAGAGGACCAATTGCTCATTGAAGCGGAAATTCGCCCCGCTGACATCGCATTTTTGCACCCCGGTCAAAAAGCGATCGTCAAACTAACCGCCTATGATTTTTCCATTTATGGGGGCTTGGAGGCTGAGTTAGAACATATCAGCGCCGATACCATCACCAACGAAGAAGATGGTGAGAACTATTACATTATTCGTTTACGAACCAATAAGAACTACCTTGAAAAACATGGCGCTAAATTAAATATTATTGCCGGCATGACCGCCGAGGTTGATATCTTGACTGGGAAAAAATCTGTGTTAGATTACATCCTTAAACCTATATTGAAAGCCCAACAACGCGCATTAAGGGAGCGTTAAGTTGATAGCCCAACCTAAAATAATAACTTGGCGGAACAAGGTTAAATAGATGCAAAATATTGTTATATTTTCTAACAATCAAACGTTAATAAAGCTATGGTCTCATGCACTAATTAGTCACTTTGACCTTAGCACGGCATCTCAAGCTAGTGACTTTAACGGCGCCGCCGTAGTGGTCATTGATTCAAAGCTAATTGATGAGGATGACAGTCTAACCCTTTTATTTGCCAATAAAACGAGCCGTTTTCTTGTCATTGGTCAAGACTGGCCTGAAAGCAAACAAATAAACGCCCTAGTACACGGTGCTGCCGGCTACTGCGGGGAATGCGAACCGGCTAAATTATTATTGCAAGCCATTTATAGCGTGCTAAAAGGTGACGTATGGATTCAGCGCCATTTGGTCCCCCAAGTCATCGGCACCTTAGTAAAAATGAAAGCTGACCCCTTACAAGAAAAGAAAGCTAGCGATTCGATTGAGTCTGTCGCACTACTAAAGAGCCTATCGGCGAGGGAGCGTGATGTGGCGAATATGATTCGCGAAGGCGAGAATAATAAAACCATCGCCTCTAAGCTCGGTATTTCTGAAAGAACCGTGAAGGCACACTTAACCTCAACTTTCAAAAAGCTAAAAGTCAACGACCGGCTTCACCTAGCTCTATACATTAAAGAATATAGTTGACCGACAAACAGACATAGGTTAAATTTCAGGCTATGTGCTTATAAAACCTATTAAAACCAATACATTTATAAAAGGAACTTATGAAATATAAAACATCCCTCGCCGTTAGCGGCCTCTTGGCACTCAGCCTAGGCAGTGTCCACGCTGAAACCCTACAACAAGCAATTCAATATACCGTTAATGAAAACCCAGAAATCCAATCTGCATCGTCTGAGCGGCTTGCTGTTGAACAAGAAATAAGCCAAGCAAAGGCTGGTTTTTTCCCAACAGTTGATATTTCTGTCGGTGCCGGCTGGGAGCGTAGCTTAAACACCACCACCGAAGCGGCAGGTGAAGGCTCAAAATCCTTAGGCAGGGATGAAGCATCAATCCAACTTAGACAAATGATCTACGATGGATTCGCAACGTCTAGCGAAGTTAAACGTCAAACAGCTAGAACCAATTCACGCGCCTACACCGTCTTTGGTCAAGCCGAAATTACTGCCCTAAACGCCGTTGAAGCTTATTTAAATGTATTACGTCGTGAAGAATTATTAAACTTAGCCAATGAAAACCTAAGTGTTCATAAACGCACTAACGAGCAAATCGAGTCTAGAAGTAATCGCGGCGTTGGTCGTAGAGCCGATGTTGAGCAATCAACAGGCCGCTTAGCTTTGGCGCAAAGAAATTCATTTTCTGAAATTGGCAACCTTAAAGATGCTCAAACAGCTTATCTAAGAGTCGTTGGCAAGCTTCCACACGATTTGGAGCCCGTTAATGCCCCAGCTGAAGCCTTACCAGCTAGTTTTGATTTAGCGGTTGATAACGCGATAGCAAACCACCCCATCTTAAAGTCTGCGAATGCCGACATTGAATCAGCTATCGCCCAGCACGCAACGGCTAAAACAGCCTTTATGCCGCGTGTGGACCTTGAACTAAGCGCCAGTCACAATAAAGATATTGATGGTATCGAAGGTGTTAACGAAGACGCATCTGCGATGTTCCGTTTACGTTACAACCTCTACAACGGTGGCAGAGATACTGCACGTCGTAAAGAAACCGCTCAGCTCATTAACCAAGCCAAAAGTATTCGAGACAACACCTATAGACAAGCTGTAGAAAGCATGCGTTTATCATGGATCGCACACCAAACGGTTAAGAGCCAAATGGCCTTCTTTGAAAGTCATCAAGATTCAAGCATTAAAAGCAATGAAGCGTATCAAAAGCAGTTCAATATTGGCCGCCGCTCATTACTAGATTTGTTAGATTCGGCGAATGAAATGTTTGTTGCTAAGAGTGCTTACGCTAACGCTAAATACGACGAGCTATACTCTCAGTTCCGTATCCTTGCTAGCGCAGGTGAGTTAAACAAATTCCTACAAGTCAATTTGCCGGAAGCAACCGCTATCCTGCCTGAAGTTGAATCATGGATTGGAAGTTCACAAAAAATAACGGTCCCTGCAACGTACGCTAAGCAACAAGCAGAAGCTGCACCGGCGGCTGAAACAGCAGAAGTAGCTATTGAAGCAACTGAAGCAGTGAGTGAGCTGACTGCAACAAGAAAAGCCTGTGTTGATGGCGTGAATAGCGCTGGATTTTATACCGGTTGTACAACGGACTAAATCTTCACGGTTTTAAATAAAAAGGCCAGTAACTCAGTTACTGGCCTTTTTTATATCGACAGGCTGCTATTTTTAGATCCTAACAGCCGCTAAAAACGCTTATTCATCATCCGACTTTTCAGCCCACCCCATTTATCCAAACGGCTAGAGTTACCAACCCGCTTACCACTACCACGAGATTTAGCCAGCCATAGTCCCGAACCATTAAAACTATACACCGGTAACAAATCACGACGCTTGGTCGCTAATTTAATAGCTGGAATTAAGTTATCCAGTACTAGAGGTATTGAACGAGGGGTTTCGAAAAAGGTTAACACCATGTGCGCCTGATTAAGCTCAATCGCCTTAACATAGGTGATTCTTATCTTCTTATCGTCAACACCGAGCTCACGCAGGGTGAAGTATTTGGCAATTGAATAATCTTCGCAATCACCCGCACCGCGCGCCAACATTTCAAGCGGTGTCGCCCAATAGTCATTAACACCCCACAAATAATCATCATCAACAAACTCAATTTGCTGGTTAAAAAAATCATTAACCCGTTTTAACTTTTCTTTTTCCGGTAAATCTTTCGCTGAGTCAATCAAGGTTTGCCAGCGTAACACCCGGGTAGATGCCGCTTCGCCATAACGATCTTTAATTTTTAATAACAACTCGGCGCTAAAGTCGAGGGCTGCTGGCGCAGCAAGAGCAAGCATTAACGCCAATACGCCCAGTCCTGCGCATAAAACAAACTTTATCAGCCTATCCACACCTTGTGCCATGACTTTCACCGTTATGTTTTAGCGGCTAGCGCCCTCGATACCGGAGCTTTTCAAGAACGCTAAATCCTCATCTGACTGCACATTTTCAGCCAGCACCTGGATATTCAGCAAGTCGGCAATTTCAACCATCGTCCCGCTAAAATCTTGTTTAGCCGCATCCTTGGCAATACCATCGGCGATATTCCTCGCCAAACGAATAAAGTCTGGTTTTAGTTCTTTAACGATACTCGCCGATAAGGACTGTGTTTCGAAACGCTTGATCATCACCTTCGCATTCAGCCCTTGTACAAAGCGTATAAACTCCTGATAGGCAGCCACTTCCTTACCAACTGCATAGGCGGATAAACTAAACACTAAGTTATCGGCTAAGGCTTGATTTTCGGTTAACAACCTTCCCAGCCAGACCCTGAAATCACTATTTTTAATCGTTCGATTCGATAGGTTAATCGCCATAAAATGTGATACTTCTTGCGCGCCCATATACTCGACGACCCGTTGGGTAACGCCCTTGTCTAGGTCTACAATTTTCACAAACTTTTCAGCAATCGAAACGAAGGTGGCTATCGAAACAGTCTCGCCTTGCTTATCGGATACTGCAGAAAAAACCTCTTTCATGATGAGCTCACCCGACTGCAGATTGGTCACAGGATCAAGGTAAGACACTCGGTACGAAGCATTATCGATAACATCAAAAACCAGCTCTTTCCATTCGACCATATCCTTAACTCGGTCATCGCCTTTGCGCAAGTAATAGCTGTTCGCACCAATTAATACCGCCTGTTCATAGGCCTCGGTAGCCGCTAATTGCACCGTATCAATCGAACTAAACGGGTCATAAGAAGCCCCGCCAATATGTGCAATATCATCTTTATGATATTTTTTCGCTAACGTACTAAACCGTGTGCTTAAGGAATTCATCAGAATTTTAGCCTGTGTTTCCCCCGTATTCCTTGCTAATAATATAAATTCAGAACCAAAAATACGGTATGCCGATAGCTCGCCGGCAGTACCGACCTGCGTAGAGCCTTTTAATATTTCAGCAAAGTCTCGGATGAATATATCGACCTCATCACGACCTAGCTCTTTAACCAAGCTGCTTAAGGCATCAAGCTTTATCAGAAAAACAAAGCCGTGCCCATTCGAAGCAAGCAATTCATCCATATCTTCATTAAAACCACTCTTTTTGCCTAAGCCGGTCAACTCATCCAGTTGTAATTTCTGCCCAACACGCTCAAGTTTCTTATTAAGGTTATCAATCACCTTCGCAATCTTGTTAGACATAATATTCATCGATTGGGCCACCCGCCTCACCTCGGAGGTCCACGGTAAGCGCTCAATAACGTCATAATTGCCTTGGGCAATTGTCTCTGCCATACGGCCGATTCTTTTTAAAGAGGACAAGGTGATTTGCAATACCAGCAATAACAAGGTGACCGACAACGCAAAAGCACCCAAGGAATAATAGAAACTGGTGATCACTTGTTCATACAGCTTGTAATAGGCATAACCTGGGTTTATCGCCACACTTACCACACCGCTGATGCTCCAGCCAGAACTAATTTCGCTGTCCGCACTCGCCGTTTCCATCGGCACCAGCGCAATAAACCACTCTGGCACCGATTCCTCCACCTCATCATTACGCAAGGTGACTAAGGGTTCGCCCTCCACCCCCACTAATTTTATTTCCTTGTAATACCCCCGATCGAAGATTGCGTTCATCATCGTTTCTAATACGGGGTCTTTCTCATCAGCCAAATAAGGACTCAGCGATAAACCCAGTGAAGTCGCTGTGTCTTGCGCGTGCACCTGCGACTCACCTTCTAAATAGCTGCGAATATTATCCACACTCAAGACAAAATTAACGCTAAAAATCATCAAAAATAGCGCCGAGATAAGAAGTAATAATTGTTTCGATAAAGACATACTATGAGACCTATGAAGTATTTTTTGCTCTCAATAAAGCCCTCGTGTGGCAGGAGCAGAATAATGTTCAGACGACTATCCGAGCCTATAACTATAGCCGATCCCCAGCATTATGTTTAATACTACGGACAACTCAACGACAGAAGCTGCGAGTATTTTTTTGTATCTAGCTTTATAATATCGCCTACCTTTAAATTTTGTGACCCCTATGACCTGTAAAAATGCTTTTTACGCCCAATCTGGCGGCGTTACCGCCGTTATTAACGCCAGTGCCTGTGGCCTCATTGAGACCGCACGCCAACACCCTGATAAAATTGGCAAAGTCTACGCCGGCCGTAACGGTATTATTGGTGCGCTAACCGAAGATCTTATCGATACTAGCTTAGAAAGCGATGAAGATATTGCTGCCCTTCGTCATACCCCTTCTGGAGCATTTGGATCGTGTCGCTATAAGTTAAAAAGCTTTGAAGAAAACCGTGCCCAATACGAACGTCTAATTGCCGTTTTTAAAGCGCATAATATTGGTTACTTCTTTTATAACGGCGGTGGTGATTCTCAAGATACCACCAACAAACTCTCACAACTCAGCGAATCGTTGGGCCATGACTTACGCTGCATAGGAATCCCTAAAACCGTTGATAACGACTTACCCCTCACCGACAACTGCCCAGGCTTTGGTTCAGTAGCTAAATACGTTGCCGTATCAATTAGAGAAGCCGGTTTTGATGTCGCATCGATGGCACGCACCTCAACTAAGGTCTTCGTTTTAGAAGTAATGGGCCGACACGCGGGTTGGATTGCCGCCGCTGGTGGCTTAGCTGCCGAACAAGAAGGCGAATCACCGCATATTATTCTTTTCCCAGAAATTGTTTTTGATCAGCAAAAATTCTTAGCTAAAGTAGAGTTAACCGTTAAGAAATACGGTTTCTGCTGCATCGTCGTCTCTGAAGGCGTTAAGAACCCTGATGGACAGTTTTTAGCCGAAGCGGGTACCCGCGATGCATTTGGTCACGCCCAACTCGGTGGTGTTGCCCCCGTCGTGGCCGAAATGATTAAAGCCGAACATGGTTATAAATATCACTGGGCTGTCGCCGATTACCTACAGCGTGCGGCACGGCATATAGCCTCTAAAACCGACGTAGATCAAGCCTACGCGATGGGTAAGGCCGCCGTTGAATTTGCCCTCGAAGGTAAAACCGCCATCATGCCCACTATTGTTCGCACCAGTAATACGCCTTATCAATGGGAAGTTGGTTTCGGTGAGTTGAAAGACGTGGCTAACGTAGAACAAATGCTACCCGCCAATTATATTAGCGATGATGGTTTCGGTATTACCGCTGCCTGCGAGGAATATTTACGCCCGCTCATTAGCGGTGAAGACTATCCGCCCTATGTGAATGGCTTACCAAGCTATGTACGTCTAAAGAATCTGCCGGTCAGCAAAATACTAAACCAAGCATTCGAGGTTTAAATCCCTATAAGGGTCACCTCGTGATGAGGTGACCCACTTCAAGCCCTCGCTCAGCCTTCATTAAACACCAACCACTTTGGTTAGTTTTCATTCAATACCACACAAACCTTGCTAAACAGCACCGCTGCTTGCCGTTTCTTGCTCATCTCCTCATAATCTAGCCTCAACAGAAAGAACTTAGCCGTTAACAAGGTCTATTTGTGTAAGCAACTCAAGAGGGAGCACCATGATCAACTTATTTAATAAACTACAATCCATACTCAATTGCTCACGCAGCTTTGATTTCTTAGCCCCGTTGGCTCTTCGACTGTATTTAGTACCGATTTTCTGGATGGCTGGCACAAAAAAACTGGCGGCATTTGACAGCACCGTCGACTGGTTCGGCAACCCCGATTATGGCCTAGGTTTACCGTTCCCCTATGTCATGGCAGGACTCGCCACTTGGGTAGAAATAATCGGTGCGGTGTTATTATTTCTTGGTCTCGCGGTGCGTTGGGTATCAATCCCATTAATGGCCACGATGTTTGTCGCAGCCGTCAGTGTACACCTAAAAAATGGCTGGCTAGCCATCGCCGAAGGCAGTGGTTTTTTTGCTAGTGAACGTACCGCTGGTGCCATCGAACGGTTAAACATCGCCAAAGACATTCTGCGCGAACACGGTAACTACAATTGGTTAACCGAGAATGGTGGCTTCGTTATCCTTAATAACGGTATTGAATTTGCCAGCACCTATTTCATTATGCTACTGGCCTTATTCTTTATTGGCGCGGGAAAACACCTCAGTATAGATTATTGGCTGGTTAAAAAATATTGTAAATAACCCATCATGAATAGCCTTTTTTCTTCAGAACTAGCGCTATTTATTTCTCAATCACTGGAATTTCTCAGCGCCTTATTCATCTTTACCGTAGGCTCGGTTCTGTTAGTTTCGATCATCATTTATAACGTGGACCTTACGCAAAAGAAATCGACTATATTAAGAAACCACCCTTTATTTGCTCGATTCCGTTTCTTATTTGAAAAGATTGGCGAGTTTTTTCGGCAATACTTTTTTACCATTAACTACGAAGAGTTCCCCTTTTATCGAGCTTAGCGTTACCGTGCAATGAGGGGTGGAGAGGCCTTCTCCACAGCATTAAATCAATGACAAGCTTAGCCGGCAGCCACTAAACTCTTAAAATAATCTGCCAGTAAGTCACTGGCTTTTCCGTAGTGCTTTTCTGCGAAGGCCGACTCACCTAACGATGGCTCTAGGTTTAGCTCCACCGTATGCGCTCCGGCTTGATTCGCCGCATCAACAAAGCCTGCCGCAGGGTAAACATTGCCCGAAGTCCCTATCGATATAAATATATCGCAGGCACTAATCGCACGATAAATTTCACTCATCTGGTAAGGCATTTCACCAAACCAAACGATGTCTGGGCGCAAGGTATTTTCTTTATCGCAACATTCACAACGGCTTGTTACGCTTAACTCATGACGTAGCGAAAAACGTTGTTGTGTTCGTGTACAGAAAGCTTGCAACAACTCGCCATGCATATGAATAATATTGTTAGAGCCTGCGCGTTCGTGTAAATCATCTATATTTTGAGTCACCAGCAACACGTCAAACAAACCGTTATGCTCTAATTCGGCTAACGCAATATGCGCTTTATTGACCTTCACCGAGCAACTCAGTAACTGCTGCCTACGCATATTATAAAAACGATGCACCAACTCTGGGTTACGCGCATAGGCTTCAGGGGTGGCAACATCTTCAATTCTATGTTCCTCCCATAAACCATCGCTAGCCCTAAATGTTTTGATACCGGATTCGGCGGAAACACCCGCCCCCGTCAGCACCACTATCGACCTTCGTTTACTCACCTCAGCCTTCTCGGTAACCTTGTTTATAACTGCTAAACCTGAAGCTGTAGCCCTCTTGTTTAAGCCATGCATTATCTAACCGCTTATTAGTTCCAGCTTCTTTAGCTAAGTGCTGCGGGCTAGGTTCTGGGTATTTAAATTTAGCGCATAAGTAGCTCGCGAGCTGCCATTGGCTGACCGGTTCATCATCTGTTGCCAAATATATTCTCTTCGATAAACCCGCTTGGAGCTTTTTGTTGAGCAAAAAATCCAACACAGCAATGCAATCCTCACGATGAATACGATTCGTGTAATAACAGGGTTCTTGTTGAATAGCCGCACCGGCCTTTAATTTATTTAACAAATGGTTTGAACGCCCATAAATACCTGAAAAACGGATGACCGTCGATTGTCCATTAAATGCTAAGAACTTTTTTTCCGCCGTTAAAATGATTTTCCCCCGCTCATCCGAGGGGTCGGTTTTACTGTCTTCATTAAGCCATTCGCCTTGATCTTGCCCGTAGACCCGAGTGGACGAAACGAAGGTTAGCGCTATCGTAGGTTTCTTCTCCGCTAACTGTTTTAATAAATTATCAACACCTTCGGTAAATACCGCTTTATAAGCTGCAATATTCGCCGCGGAGGGGGATAGAATATAAACCAATTGATCGTAGTTAAAATCAAGCCCAGCCAGCTCATCAAGCTGACTAACGTCCGCTTTAATAAACGGGATAGCCGATAGCTCCGAGTTCGGCTGTCGTTTTAAACCGGTGACCTGGTGGCCTTCTGCGGCGAGTTTTAGCGCTAAGGCCCCGCCAACATCCCCACAACCCACAATCAGTATGCTTGCCATATTAGCTTAGTGACTTATTTTTAGCTTCTATCCATAAGGACATATATTTCGTGCTACGCATCGAGTGATGCCGCAACATAGCCCCTTGGAAATTATCACGACGGTGCTTATTCAAGTCTTGCTTTAACTGTTTTATTCGGCGGATTAACGGCGCTTCAAATGACAAAGGGTTAAAGTTTGTTTTCAATATGTCCGTACCATATTGCTGACACTGTTGCCAACTCGCTTGATTATTGTATAACTCGACGGCCGCATCAGCTAATGCCTGCGGCTCTTCGGCAATTTTGCCAGACCAAGGCAATTCACCGTACATGCCCTCGGCTCCAATGCGGGTAGTGACACTGGGTGTGCCACACTCCATAGCATCGAATAGCTTACCCTTTAAACCTGCACCAAAACGTAAGGGCGCAAGACAGACTCTAGCCTGTTGCATAACTTGCTGCGCATCGTCTACTCGCCCCTTAATATAAAAACCTTGTTTAGGATTGTTCAATTGCAATGCCTTCGGTGGCGTGTAAGCACCATAAATCGACAGGCTTACCCCAGGTAACTGCTGACGAATCAATGGCCAAACCGCTGTTTTTAGATACTGCACCGAGTCCCAGTTCGGTGGGTGTTTGAAATTACCAATAGAAATGAAACCTTCTCTCTGTTGGTAACTAGGCCAGCCCAACTTCAAAGCTGCCGCTTCATCTGGCTCGACAATAAAGGGTAGGTAATGAATTAATGCCTGATCCAGCTTAAAAAAAGTTTTTAGTAACTGCATCTCATGGCTTGAGATAATTAAGCTTAGATCGCTACGCTGAATACTCGCTAACTCTCGGTATGCGATATCACTCATTAAGTCATCTGCAGTAAACGCCCGCTGTTTTTTTAGTGCAGCTTGCCGAGCTTGGCGTAAGCAATGCAGGTCTGATGTTTCAATCATTGCAAGTGCCTGCGGGCATTGCTCGGCTACGCGCCAAGAAAATTGCTCTTCGACCATGAAACGGTCATATAACACCAAGTCTGGCGATAGGGTTTTTACGAACTGATCGAAACTTTGATCATTAATTGTTACGTTACGCAACTTAATACCCATCGTTTCCAGCGGGTAACGGTACTCGGATTCAGCAGCGGTACACGCATAGGTCAGCTGCCAGCCTTCAGCATTGAATAATTGTAGCAGCGCCATCATTCTGCGGCCAGCCGCAGATGAATTAGGTTCGGGCCATAATGAGGCAATAATTAACACATTCATGATCACGTAAAACCCTGTTTATTTTGCGCAATAAAAAGGGCCGGTAAACCAGCCCTTTTTAATTATCTAGCTAACGCTGATGAGAAGATTACTTCTTCGCATCACGCTCTTTAGCTTCTTTAATCACTTCTTCTGAAATATTTCTAGGACAAGGCAAGTAGTGAACAAATTCCATCGAGAATTGACCACGACCTGATGTCATTGTGCGCAAGTCTCCAATATAACCAAACATTTCGCTTAGAGGAACTTCGGCTTTAATACGTACACCAGCACCGCCTATATCTTGTGATTTGATCATGCCACGACGACGGTTAAGGTCACCAATAACATCACCCACGTGATCGTCTGGGGTAAACACGTCAACCTTCATGATAGGCTCCATGATTTGTGCGCCCGCTTTTGGCATTGATTGACGGTAAGCACCATTAGCCGCTAATTCAAATGCAACAGCAGAGGAGTCAACCGCGTGGAAGCCACCATCAAGCAGGGTCACTTTAACGTCTACACAAGGGTAGCCAGCCAAAACACCTTTATCCATTCTCTTTTTGAAGCCTTTTTCAACAGCAGGCCAGTATTCACGAGGCACGTTACCACCCGTCACTTTAGATTCGAAGCTAAAGCCTTCACCGGTTTCAGCCGGTTCGATAACATAATCAATTTTACCAAACTGACCAGAACCACCTGATTGTTTCTTATGTGTGTAACTGTCTTCTAGGCGTTTAGTGATCGTTTCACGGTACGCTACTTGAGGTTTACCAACACTCACTTCAACGCCGTGAGTACGCTTAAGAATATCAATTTTAATATCTAGGTGAAGCTCACCCATGCCTTTAAGAATAGTTTCGCCACTGTCCTCATCGGTTTCAACACGGAATGATGGATCTTCTTTGATCATTTTACCGATCGCGATACCCATTTTTTCTGAACCACCTTTATCTACAGGCGATACAGCAATAGAAATAACGGGTTCAGGGAAGACCATTGGCTCTAAGGTTGCTGGGTTTTTAGGATCACATAGTGTGTGACCTGTTTGTACGTCCTTCATGCCGACAACAGCAATAATATCACCCGCTTGCGAACCGGTTAGCTCGATACGGTCATCCGCTTGCATTTCAACAAGGCGTCCAATACGTTCTGTTTTACCGGTAAAGGTATTCAACACAGTATCACCTTTATTCATCTGCCCTGAGTAGATACGAATAAATGTTAGCGCGCCAAAACGGTCATCCATAATTTTGAATGCTAAAGCACGTAGTGGGCCATTCGGGTCAACGATAGCAAATTTGCCTGTCTCGTTACCGTCTTCGTCTGTTTCTGGCTGAGGCTTAACTTCAGTTGGGTTTGGTAAGTAGTCAACAACCGCATCCAATACTAATTGAATACCTTTGTTTTTAAATGCAGAACCACAGTATGTTGGGAAGAAGTCTAGTTTAATGGTGCCTTGACGAATACAACGCTTAATGTCTTCTAATGATGGCTCTTCGCCCTCAAGATAAGCTTCCATTAAGTCATCATCTTGCTCTACCGCTGTTTCAATTAACTTTTCACGGTATTCTTCCATTTTTTCTACCATGTCAGCAGGTGCATCGCCAACAGTGTAGTTTTCAGGAAGGCCTGAGTCGTCCCAGATATACGCTTTACGCGTTAATAAATCGACAACACCGGTAAATTCGTCTTCAGTACCAATCGGCAATACCATTACTAATGGGTTTGCATCCAATACGTTTTCAACTTGATCAACTACGCGATAGAAATCAGCGCCCATACGGTCTAGTTTGTTAACAAAAATAACCCGTGATACGCCTGATTCATTCGCATAACGCCAGTTAGTTTCTGATTGGGGCTCAACACCACCTGAACCACAGAAAACTCCCACACCACCATCTAACACTTTTAATGAACGGTACACTTCGATTGTGAAATCAACGTGGCCCGGTGTGTCGATGATGTTCATGCGGTGACCATCCCACTCACACGAAACGGCTGCAGACTGAATGGTTATTCCACGCTCGGCTTCTTGTTCCATAAAGTCGGTTGTTGCTTCACCATCGTGAACCTCACCTGTTTTATGAATTTTACCTGTCAGTTTTAAGATACGTTCAGTGGTGGTGGTTTTACCCGCATCCACATGAGCGAAAATACCGATATTTCTATATTTGGTTAAGTCAGTCATAAGTCTACATTCGTGTCAGTTAAATAAAGTATTGGCCAAACAAAAAGCCCCAAGCTTTCGCCCAAATGAAAATTGTTTTAATGAACTCGGCATTATATCACCGATAAGCACTTGATGAATAGATCAATATTTGCTATTACTCGACGGCCGCCTCTTTCTGCAGCACCCGCTCGAAAGAGACGCGAGCAGAGAGCCTATCTCGATAACTATCCAACACCGCAGAACCCGATGGCACACTAAAGGCATTAGCCCAACGCAAGGTATGCGCAATAAGGATATCAATGGCCGAAAACTCCCCTCCAAGCGCATACTCTTGTCCCTGCAACCTCTTCTCCAACACCTTACAAGCTTTTAAAAACTCCCAATGGGCCACCGCCAACACAGTCTCCACTCTTTTGTCTTCAGGAAATACGAAAGTGTGTTTTCCCACCGTCCATAAAGGCTGCTCAAGCTCTGTCAACACGAAAAAGCACCACTCATCATATTTTGCTCGTTGCTGGCTACCCGGCATTGGCGCCATCGCCGACTCGGGGTGCCGATCCGCCAAATAATTCATAATGGCCGCAGATTCAGTCAATATAAAACCATCATCGTCAATCGCCGGCACTTTGCCATCTGCGTGGATATTTAAGTAGGCAGCTGTTTGCCCGCCACCGCTCATTAGGTCAACCTTGATGAATTCATACTCAGCGCCAAGCTCTTCTAACAACCAAACAATTCGTGTGCTTCTTGAGCGTGGATAACCATATAACTTAATCATAAAACCTCTCTCGTTAGTTTCAACCTTAGATCGCTTCGCTAGTACGAATCCGAACCAGCAGCTCTAATTCATAAACAATATGCTACCAGCGCCTATTTTGCCATCAGCAGAAAGCTTAAGAATCGCCCATTCTCTGCAACTCAGCTATACGCTGACCTGCAGTAAAGAGGCTATAATTATTTTTTCCCTTAGCTTTAGCATCGTACATCGCGTGGTCGGCCTGTTTAATTAAGTCACCAAGTTCATTACTCGAGGCCGTCAGCAAACAGCAGCCTATCGAAGTACCAACACTCAAGCTCTCACCCGAAACCTCGTAAGGCAAGGATACGCACTCGATAATTCGCCGCAATGAACTCTCACACTCATCCTTTGTTGCTAGATCTCCTAGCAATAACACAAACTCATCCCCGCCTACGCGTGACACCGTATCTTCCCCACGAATTGACGTTAATAACCTAGCGGCAACCTGCTTCAATAACTCATCACCAATATCGTGCCCATACACGTCATTAATCGGTTTAAAATCATCCAAGTCTAAAAAACAAATCGCTAACTCGCTCTTACTTCGTTGGTTATGAGTCTTCGCCTGAAGAAACCTATCCGACAGCAGCGATCTATTTGGCAGTTGGGTTAACGAGTCATAGTGCGCCAACTGCCATAATCGTCGATCTGCATCCTGACGCTCCAGCTCCATTGCCGCACGTGTTGCCAAACTCAGCATCAATGGCTCAGTCAATACTTGCTCACTCATCGGCTTATCACCGAGAATCGCTAACACGCCAATAACTTCATTTTGATGATTAACCAGAGGAACACCCAGGTAACTTTCCAAATCCATCTCCACCAGCAGCTCGTCATCCGGAAACAATTGCTGGATCCCATGTGGGTAGAAACAAGCACCGCTTGCAGCAACGTTGGCGCAAGGAGTACCCAATAAAGAGTATGAAAAGTTACTCGAAAAATCATCACCGTGCCAAACCGCCAAGGTTTCAGCCACATCAGACCCTTCATTCAAGGTTCCAATAAAGGTCAGTTTTGCGCCTTTTTCTAGCGCTAAAGCCCTCACAATCTCGTGAAAGATCGTTAGTGATGCATCAGCGGCTGGGTGACATTCAGCAATAATACGTAGCACCTGTTCATTCCGTTTCCACTCGTTAATATTAGAGCTGACGCCGGACATTGTTAAGGGCTTCCCTTGTTTATCTCGTTCAGTCACTCGCCCCGTCGTGCTGACCCATAACCAGCCCCAAGACGTTGACTTAAAACGATATTGCTGCTCAAACAAACCACCTTCTCGCATACTTAGCTCAAGCGCTTTGATCGTTTGTTGCTGATCATCGAGGTGAATACTGTTTCGCCAGTCAGCAATACTCAAACGGTGCAGTCCAGAATCCACACCGAGCGTTGTCGGATAAAGCTGCCCCAAGGTCACTTCGCCTTTCTGCACATTAACAAAAAACTGCCGCTGTTTCGCCGTCGCTAACGAAAAGTTAAGCGCCTGGGTATTGTCTTGTAGTAATAACAAGGATTCTCGTTGTTTCTTAACTAGAAAGAGAACCAAACAAAGCAGACCAAACAATAAAACAAAAACACCACGTCTAACATTAAGGTAATGGGCCTCAGCCGCCGTAAAATCTCTTGCATAAGCATCAATGGCTCGCCGCGAAAACTCGGTCAGTTGCAGGTCGAACAAAGAATCACTGAGCTCCTTCAGCCTAACCGTATGACTTAGCTGAAGCATTGCATACCGGCTAAACAGTAGAATATTTTCCTTCGGCACTTGATTAGTCTGTTGCGCAACACGAACAAACCGTTCCAGTCGGCGACTAATCACATCAATTATTAGCGGCGCACGCGCATTACTAGAAAGCGCCAAATAACTAGCAATGATTTGCTGTAGATCATCCAACCCGATCAGCGCATTAGCTGCCCCGCTTTCTTGTAACGCCAGCCGTAGCGCATCCGCACTAGCCATAAAAGAAGACAAGGAAGCTTGCGAGTTAATATAATTCGACTTTAGCTCAACACTGATATTTAAGAGTTTTTTCAACTCAAGCAGCAACGCCTGCATCTCTGGTTCAACCATTTCTTGCTTAGCCAACAACGACCCCAGCCTAGTTATGGTTTTCTCAAGCCCATCCAGCTTATCAGCCCTGTTGCTGCCAATTAACAACATATTGATCTTCAAACCAGTCGATTCTTGCAATAGCTCATTCACCAGGGTTACCCGGCTTCGCTGCGATTCATAGTCAAAACTAGACTGCGAGTATAGCCAGCCTATTAGCGCCACTATAGATACGAGTAAAAATGCGGCTAGCACGCCCTCTTTATAGTGGCGCATTTCCATACCCGTAAATTAACTCGAGCCACAACACATCACCATCGCAGGCCCGCAACACAGTGCCACATACAAACTTAACGCAGCAAGAAGACATCATCCTTAACACCCACCCAGAAAATTTATTTATCGATTTTCACATCCGCAGGGCCCGTTAAATCCAGCTCCTTCTCAAGCTCTGCAAAAGCTGAATCAACTATATCATCAACATCCATTGATAGTTCTTCTTTCTCGGGTTCGGGTTCGGGTTCGGGTTCGGGTTCGGGTTCGGGTTCGGGTTCGGGTTCAGCTTCGGGTTCAGCTTCGGGTTCAGCTTCGGGTTCAGCTTCGGGTTCAGCTTCGGGTTCAGCTTCGGGTTCAGCTTCGGGTTCAGCTTCGGGTTCAGCTTCGGGTTCTGCTTCGGGTTCTGCTTCGGGTTCTGCTTCGGGTTCTGCTTCGGGTTCTGCTTCGGGTTCTGCTTCGGGTTCTGCTTCAGGTTCTGCTTCAGGTTCTGCTTCAGGTTCTGCTTCAGGTTCTGCTTCAGGTTCTGCTTCAGGTTCTGCTTCAGGTTCTGCTTCAGGTAACTCCTCTAGGTCGTCCATATCAAGCGACACTTCGATATCATCCTCGAGACCCGCTGGTTCATCTGGTTCATCTGGTTTCTCCGGTGCTGCTGCCGGTGCTGGCGCCGTGACGGCTGAGTTAGCACTTTCAACCAGCAACATATTAATAGCCATCGACACCGAGGACAATTGATAAACCGTCTCGTTAAAGAATGAAATATCATCTTCAAGCTGGTTGAGCTGTACTGATACAAACTGCTTCACACAGGCCTTTTCTGCCTCAATTAACTCAGCCGCTTTCCCTTCTGCCAAATCACCGTCCAAACCCAGGGATTTTAATGTCGTCAGCAATTTAGCTTTTCTATCAACCGCATCATCATCCAATTTCCTCAATAAAGAGGTTAGTAGACTAGTCATTGCCTGTTTTTTCTTATGCGCGGTAAACAACAAGAACCCACCCACTGCCATTAATAACAACAGCAACTCAATTAAGATAATGACAAAACTTGTACCCATTTATATACCCTCACTTCCTAGCTTAAAAAGCCAGCCTTATTCTTTAACTGCTTGCTGAAAACAAGCCAACATCCGTTCCTTACTTGCCGCTAACTCCTCTTGATCCTTATTACTACTAAATAAAACAGCATATTCATTAGACACTTCATCCAAGGTGGTCAGTGCTTCCGTCAGCTCATCGTTTAACCTTTCTTGCTCAAGCAGCGCTTCTTTCAAGTTGGCCTCAGCCTTTAGCGACTCAGCATTATCAACGGTTCCAGGACGGTGTTGTATCGACTTCCTGAGCCCTTCCCAATAAGCCGCAGAGACCTCCGCAATGCTTTTATCGCAGGCTTTAACAAGCGACACATCTTTTTGCAAAAACATACTCATAATCTGCCGATACAGCTTCGCTTCCTTTTGTTCAATGTCCCGCAAAAATTCTTCCAGCAGCTGCCCGTCAACCGATGCAAAAGCTAGGTCAGCGGTGATATCCGTACTACGCTGCGAGTGATCCTTTTTAAACTTCTTTGTTATCGATGAAACAGCCTTACGCTGCGCTTGTTTGTCTTTACCCAACACAAAAAATATAACAAACAAAACGACTAAACCAACAATAGCGGCTTCCGCCAATAAAGCCCAGCTTAGAAGTGCCACGCTCATCGTGCTAGTTTCTGAACCAACAGCTCATCATCTTCCGCCACTTTCTTCTTATAAAACTTAAGCCCGAAGAAACCCGCCGCCGCCAATAATAAATTAACCAATAACACAATACTCGACGTCAGCATCCAATTGCTTTCCTCTTCCTCAGACTCCTCCTTCGGTAGCTCACAAACCCCACCTACGACAATTTTAGATAGATCGGGACACTCCATCACTTGCTCCTTGCTAACACCCTCTGGCGGTATAACGACCCCCGCCTCGCTTAATACGTCCTTAAACACCGGCTTGATTTCCACATAATCAACTTTCGGTTTAGCTTTCACACGAAACGAAAAATTTTCAATTCGCTCAAAGGTATTCGCCTTGGCTCGCACCACTAACTCATGCGGGCCAACCTTTAAGTCTTCGCCTATATCCGCAAAGAAATAACCGCCGGTAATCATATCTTGCACCATATCAACAAGCTCCTTATCCCCACGTTTATTGGTGATTTCTAAACTCGCATGAATCACTCCTAACATATTACTATTCTTCAGCAATTTACCTCGATCCGTCATCAGCATCCTGAGCCGCGTCTTATTACCAGCAATGATCTCTTTAGGCATCTCTTCAATCGCCATTTGCAGGTTGCTGCTAATGAATACCTCGTTACCCGGGTCGGCCGCCGCAATTAATCGCCACGTCCCCGCCATCGGTTGGGTCACCGTGACGATGTCAAATTTCTTTTCTCGGTACCATTCCACTCCAGACCGCTGGCTAGTACGCCCAAAATCCATACCTTCGGGGTCGTCAAGTTGAGTAGAACCAAAACCTTTTTTCCTAAACACCACGGCGGTAAACTGCCGAACCGAATCATCGATTACAAATTTATTCGCCACCAAAGGAATGTTATTTTTATTAACCAAGCGCTTACTGACCCTAAGCATCGCTCTCTCTAGTTGGTCAGTAAATTTAGCCAGATCAAACCAACCCGAAGTACCATTAGCAATCGCTTCTAGAAACTCATTATCTGCATCGTCAGTAAACCCCACCGTATGCACACTAACACCAGCTGCCTTCAAGCGCGCCACCTGATGTAATAACACCCGCTCTTTAGAAGCCTCGTTAGCCTTCTTGCTACTGCCCGAAGTGATTTTGCCATCCGTTAACAAAACAATATGCCGGTTCACGCCCTCTTCAACCTCCACCCAATCTAACGATGCAACCGCTAACGCTCGTTCAATATCACCCGTTTCACCCGTTGAATGCACCTTGTTAAGGTTTTTTAATGCCTGATCTTTCCACCCAATCCCCGACTTTGCTGGCTTGATAATTTCAGTGGTCATGCCATCAAACATCCAAATTCCAGCCTGTGCGTTATTCGGCAATAATTTAATAAATAGCTTTAACGCGTCAACTCGACGATTATCCGGGTCACTAACTTTCATCCTGGCCGAAACATCAACCAATACACGGACTTCTAATGACTGCTGCTTAGCCTTTCTAAATACCGCCCCATTAACAAACGAAGAAAACAGCAAAAGAATCAACAAGCCACAGACGGCCGAGCCAGGTTTTTTTTCCATTGTTTTGTCGCGTTCCATTTCAAACATGCATTCGATTAATAATTGACGTAAACAATATATCGGCTAAGTCGTTAATAACTTAAATATAGCGTATTAATCAGCTCTTGCTCAGCTAGAGGGATTGGTGTGTAACAAACAGCCAATAGTCGGCGCATATTGCCGCCTAGAGTAGGCCGTTGCAGCCCATTGACTATAAAAAAGGCGGCTAAAAAGCCGCCTTAGAAGGTTTGATTTTACTCGGCTCGTTGTTGCAGCACACTCACTGCAGGTAACTCCTTACCTTCAAGAAACTCCAGAAATGCCCCACCGCCGGTAGAAATATAAGACACTTGCTCGGTAATATTATATTTATCAACCGCCGCCAAAGTATCTCCGCCACCAGCAATTGAAAAACCATCACTCTGCGCAATCGCTGCCGATAAAGTTTTGGTACCCGCAGCAAATTGGTCAAACTCAAATACGCCTAAAGGGCCATTCCACACAATGGTGCCCGCTGATTTAACAATCTCAGCGTATTGTTTCGCTGTTGCTGGGCCAACATCTAAGATCAAGTCATCATCCTCAACCTCGGCAACCAGTTTAACCGTCGCTACGGCTGTTTCCGAAAACGCTTTAGCACACACCACATCAACGGGCACTGGAATACTCGCACCATTTTCGTCAGCTTTACGCATCAATGCTTTAGCATCCTCAATCAAGTCGGGCTCATAGAGAGATTTACCCACTGAATGACCCTGTGCGGCAATAAAGGTATTAGCTATACCTCCACCAACGATCAATTGATCAACCTTATCGAGCATTGAGTCTAATACCGTCAACTTGGTTGATACCTTTGCCCCACCCACAATCGCCAACATCGGCTGCGCAGGTTCAAACAAGGCCTTCGCCAAAGCATCCAACTCTGTCGATAATAGCGGGCCAGCACAAGCAACTGCTGCATACTTAGCCACCCCATGAGTTGATGCCTGCGCACGGTGTGCCGTGCCAAAAGCATCCATTACAAAAACATCGCATAAAGCAGCCATCTTTTTTGCTAAGGTATCATCGTCGGCCTTTTCGCCCACGTTAAAACGTACGTTTTCACATAGAACGATATCGCCCGCCCCAGCCTCTACACCATTCAGCCAATCTTTCTCTAAACGCACCTCTTTACCCAATAACGTAGATAAGTGCTCCGCTACAGGTTTTAGGCTAAATTCCTCGTCATACACCCCTTCCTTAGGTCGCCCAATATGGGACATAAGAATCACCGCCGCACCCGCTGCATGCGCCTGCTGAATCGTCGGTACACTGGCACGGATTCGTGCATCACTGCTCACCTTTCCATCCTTGATCGGTACATTAAGGTCTTGTCGAATAAGCACTCGTTTACCTGATAAATCTAAGTCGTGCATATTGATCACAGTCATGATAAATCCTTTTAAAGGTTAATTATTAAAAATTCGGTTTAACACGCCATCATTGCGCTAGCCGTATCCAATAAACGGTTAGAAAAACCCCATTCATTGTCATACCAAGCCTGCACCTTAACGAAGCTACCGTGCTGAACCATTGTTTGATTCGTATCGACGCTGCAAGATGCCGCGCAATGGTTAAAGTCGATTGATACCAAGGGTTCTTGGTTAACATTTAAGATGCCAGTTAACTCGCCATTGGCCGCCTTAGACATGGCCGTATTTATTTCTTCGACCGAGGTGGTTCTTGACGCGGTAAACGTAAAGTCAATCAGTGCCACGTTGACGGTGGGTACGCGTATCGCCGAGCCATCGATTTTTCCTTGCAATGCAGGCAAGACGATTTCAACCGCTTTGAGTGATTTAGTCGGCGTTGGGATAATCGATAAACCAGCGGCCCTCGCTCGGCGTAAGTCGGGGTGGTGTGAATCTGTTAACTGTTGATCGTTGGTATAAGCATGAATAACCGTTCCTAGTCCCTGTTCGATACCCACCGTTTCGTGCAAGACCTTGGCGACTGGCGCTAGACAATTAGACGTACACGATGCATTCGATACCACACGGTGCTCTGTTTTTAGATCTGCATGATTAACGCCATAGACAATAGTGGCATCGACCTTCTCATCCGACGGGGCCGAAATAAGCACTTTTTTTGCACCCGCAAGGCAGTGCATATACGCCGGTTCAGCCTGGGTAAATTGGCCAGTACACTCCAGCACCACATCAATCGCTAACTCTTTCCACGGTAATTTAACCGGGTTAGCTTCCGATAAATACGCAATCCGCTCACCGGCAACAAGCAATGTTTGCCCGTCAATAGCCACATCAAACGCAAAACGGCCGTGTGCACTATCATATTTCAACAGGTGCGCCGATATATCTAGCGGCTCGATATCATTAATCGCCACCAATTCGATCTGCTTATTACGTCGCGCCTCATACAAGGCGCGCAGTACATTACGACCGATTCGGCCAAAGCCGTTAATCGCTACCCGTATACTCATACAATCGACTTATAAAAGACCCTTAGCCGTTGTAACAAGCTTCTCTGCGGTAATGCCAAAGAACTCGAATAATTCTTTTGCAGGTGCCGATTCGCCAAATCGATCCAAACCAATGACCGCACCTTGCAGACCCACGTATTTATACCAAAGACCGGTTGAACCCGCTTCAATAGCCACTCGTGCGCTAACCGCTGCAGGTAATACAGACTCTTTATACGCCGCATCTTGCTTATCAAACAAGTCAACACAAGGCATAGAAACCACACGAACCTTAATACCTTCGTCGCTTAAAACAGCTGCCGCTGTGGTGGCTAATTCAACCTCAGACCCGGTGCCCATTAAAATAACTTGTGGCTCACCAGTACAGTCTTGCAAGATATAAGCACCTTTTGCAATAGCCGCTACCTGCTCGGCGGAACGCTGTTGATGCTGGACATTTTGCCGAGTAAAAATCAACGCCGACGGGGTGTTTTCGCTTTCGACCGCACATTTCCACGCCACTGCAGACTCAACAGCATCACAAGGACGCCAAACATCGAGGTTAGGAATTAAACGTAAGCTCGACACGTGCTCAACCGATTGATGGGTTGGGCCATCTTCACCCAAGCCGATTGAATCGTGGGTATAAACAAAAATATTTCTTAACTTCATCAACGCAGCCATACGAACGGCATTTCTCGCGTAATCAGAGAAGGTTAAGAAGGTTGCACCGTAAGGGATAAAACCACCATGTAACGCAAGACCATTTTGAATCGCGCTCATACCAAATTCACGCACCCCATAGTGCAAGTAATTTCCGTTTGCGTTCGTGCCATCAACGTCAACACAGCCCGACCATTCGGTTAAATTAGAACCGGTTAAATCGGCAGAACCACCAAGGAATTCAGGCAATAGAGGGCCAAAACCATTTAGCGCATTCAATGACGCCTTACGCGAAGCAATCGTTTCCGCGGCTTGCTGTGCATTAGCAATAAAGGCGGTTGATTTTTCTTCCCAATCATCGGCTAACTCACCAGCTAAACGGCGAAGTAATTCATCGGCCAATTCAGGGCATTGTTCCACATACGATTCAAACAAGGTTTCCCAAGCTGATTCAGCTTGTTCACCTTTGTCATTCGCATCCCAAGCATTTTTCACTTCACTCGGAATTTCAAATGCGGGTGCGCTCCAGCCTAAAACCTTTCTTGTTTCGGCTATTTCTTCCGCACCTAGGGGTGCGCCATGTACATGATGCGTACCTTCTTTATTCGGCGCGCCAGAACCAATAACTGTTTTACAACAAATTAGCGTTGGTTTGCTGGTCTCATTTTTTGCTTGTTCGATAGCTTGTTTAATATCCGCCGCATCGTGCCCATCAACACCGCTAACAACATGCCAGCCATACGCTTCAAAACGCGCGGGGGTGTCATCGGTAAACCACCCTTCGACATCGCCATCAATAGAAATACCGTTATCATCCCAAAATGCAATTAACTTACCGAGGCCCAAAGTCCCCGCATAAGAACAGGCTTCATGGGAAATACCTTCCATCAAACAACCATCCCCCATAAAGGTATAGGTGTAATGATCAACTACCGGGAAGTTAGGTTTATTGAACTGGGCAGCTAATACTTTTTCAGCCAATGCCATACCAACCGCATTGGTAACACCTTGACCCAATGGTCCCGTCGTCGTTTCTACGCCTGGCGCATAACCATACTCGGGGTGACCTGGAGTTTTAGAGTGCAATTGGCGAAAGTTACGCAGCTCTTCAATATCAAGTTCATAACCCGATAGGTGCAATAAGGAATACAACAACATTGAACCATGGCCATTCGACAAAATAAATCGATCACGGTTAACCCAATGCGGGTTTGCAGGGTTATGCGATAAGAAGTCATTCCATAGAACTTCTGCAATATCAGCCATCCCCATTGGGGCGCCAGGGTGGCCTGAATTTGCTTGTTGAACAGCGTCCATACTTAGGACACGAATGGCGTTAGCCAGCGTTTTACGGGTAGGTGTTTGGCTCATGATCGATGCATTGTTAGTGGCTGAATAATTAGTGCTGCTAGCCGCCAAAATGGACAATGGCCGCTCACGCTAATTTCTAAAGCGGCAATTTTACACTGAACCGCGACGAAGAGAAACTATACAGCTTATATATGCCCACAAGTGGGTAGAAGATCGGCTTAACTGACGTCTCATCTTCTCCTTATAAGCTAGTTAAAAGCCAGCACAAACCGCACAAACACCTCATGAGGTTCGGCGAACACTGGCTTTTAACATGAACCCTACTTAAGTTTAGGCAAACGCCCCAGACTGCCACTGCTTACGTAATTCAAACTTCTGTATTTTCCCCGAGCCCGTTAACGGGAACTGATCGATGAAGAACCAATGTTTTGGTGTTTTCTGTGGAGACAAATGCTCACGAAGATAAGTGTGTAAATCTTCACTCACAACCGCAACATCGTTGCTCACACGGATAAAGGCAGCAACTACCTCACCAAAGCGCTCATCCGGTAAGCCAAGTACCGCTACCTCAGCCACCGCAGGGTGCTGAAACAGCTGATCTTCGATTTCTCGTGGGTAAATATTCTCTCCACCACGAATAATCATATCTTTTAAGCGTCCTTCAACCGCACAATAACCCCGTTCATCCATGGTGCATAGATCACCCGTGTGCAACCAGCCATCTTGGTCAATCGTTTTATCTGTCGCCTCAGGCATATTGAAATACCCGTGCATCACGTTATAACCACGCACACAATATTCACCCAATGTATGTAATGCTGCAATGTCTCCGCTCACCGTATCAATAATTTTCACCTCAACGCCAGCCATCGGCCCACCAACGGTATTCGCTTTATCCTCAGTTGTATCATCAGGACGGGTCATCGAGGCCACCGGTGAACATTCTGTTTGACCAAAAATAATCACAAATTTCACCCCGAGCTCTTTTTCAATCCTCATCACCAATGAGGCCGGCACCGTAGAACCACCCGAGCAGATTGCCGTTAAACTAGATAGATCTCTGGAAACGAAATCCGAGTGTTCCAGCATCGCGATTAACATCGTCGGCACACCCAACATGGCACAAACTTTATACGTTTCAATAAGCTCCAACACCAAGCCGGGGTCAAACGCTTCAACCAATACCTGGGTTCCCTTTTTAGCCATCGTGCCTAATAAACACACCCCACAACCGCCGGTATGAAACATTGGCATCGTCGTTAACCAAACCGAACCTTCCTTAACCCCCATCCGTTCATGCATATGCGCCGCATTATTCAACATGCCTCGGTGGTGTAATAAAGCTCCTTTCGGGAAGCCCGTCGTGCCAGAAGTGTATTGAATCATTACCGGATCACTGGATTTAACATCCGGTAATAATGCCGTGCTGTTCATTCCCGTAGCCATAAATTCATCCCAATGATCGAGCTGAATAACCTCTCTAAGCGATGGACACTGCTCACGGATTTTTTCAACCGACGCCAACATTTGATTACCGCGATATTCTGCTAAAACAAAAATAGCCACGCTTTCCGATTGTTTTAATACATAAGCAATCTCTTCTGGCTGATACGAAGGGTTTACCGTAACCAACACCACCCCAGCCATTGCCGCCGCCAACTCCACCACCACCCATTCAAAAATATTAGGCGCCATGATCGCTACACGTTCACCCGGCGCAAAGCGCTCGACCATCGCACGCGCAGCAATTAAAGAATCCGCATACAGCTCACCGTAGCTACATTCGCGCCGATCTCCAAGCTCATTCACCCCCGCAATCAATGCAAGGCGATCGGGATGTTCCTCCGCCACCTCTTTAAGTAACTGGCCAATGGTAATGTCTCTAGTAATCGGTAACTCAGGTCCTTTTATGTACGATTCAGTCAGCATGCTCCACCCTTATAATTAAAATGAACGTTTGTTTGAATTAATTCGAAAGTAAAACATAACACAAAATAATCGACGACAGAAAAATGATGGTGACAGGCCGCTGAGCGCAGCAAGCATTAAAGCTCCGTCTCGTTCTCGCTAGCAATAGAATCATCCTCGGCCGCTTTTACTTTCTGCTCCTGCCAAAGATCGAGCTGATTGAAATAAGTATCCCACACGCAGGGGCAGCAACCGCCACCACAGCAATCGTCATTGTCGGGTTTACTGGGTTTGCTCATGATTGACATGTTTATTGAGCCGGAGCCTTATTGTTTAAGACTCTATCCACTTAATAGAACACCCCATGCTGGGGATTTGCTCACGAGGGCCTTTGCCTGTTTTAGCCAGCAGTATCAGCGCGTCCACTAAATCACGCTTCGCATTGTGCAGGTTTGCATCCATTCCGCTGCTATCTAAGCGCCCACGGTATTGCAGTTGCTTAGCGCTGTTATAAGCAAAAAAATCGGGTGTGCAAATAGCACCATACGCTTTTGCAACAGCTTGATCAGGGTCAATCAAATAAGGGAAGTTATAATTTTTATCTGCCGCCACGGCTTGCATATTCAGAAAGGAATCTTCAGGGTAGTCCTGCGGGTTATTCGACATGATCGCGACAACACCTATACCGTACTGCTGCAACACAGCCACATCCTCGACCAAACGCTGCTGAATAGATTTAACGTAAGGGCAATGGTTGCAGATAAACATCACCAGCAAACCACTTTCCCCCATACATTGGTCACGCGTCCACTGCTTGCCATCGACCCCAAGCAACTTAAAATCAGCGGCTAATAAGCCAAACTCACAAACAGGTGTATGCATTAAGCTCATAAGACTTTAGCTTAATCCCTACTAAGTGCTTTCAGTAAAAACAAACCCGCGATGCCCGCCAAAGCCCAAGTGGAGACGGGAGCATCACCCAGCATCAGCGGTGAAAAACCATCTAGGGCTAAAATAACCGCTGCCGAAATCAGTAAGCTGCCACCCGATATGGCCAAAATATTTCTGCGGTGGTTTCGTGCCATCTGCTGCTTGATCTCATCCAACTGCTTGGATTTCCACTTTAACTCCAACTCACCCTTCGCCGCATCACTCAACACTTGATACATCATTTCTGGTAACTCAGGTAGCTTCTCAGCGATGATGGGCAGGTGCTCTTTTAAACGATTAAAGGTCGCTTTCGGACCAATTCTATTTTTATACCATTCTTCAAGATACGGTTTGGCGGTTTGCCATAAATCCAAGTCGGGGTATAACTGCCGCCCTAAACCCTCGATATTCAATAAGGTTTTCTGCAACAGCACTAACTGCGGCTGAACTTCCATATCAAAACGTCGTGCTGTTTGGAATAAACGCAATAATAAATGCCCGTATGAAATTTCTTTCAATGGCTTTTCAAAAATCGGTTCACAGACGGCTCGAATAGCACTTTCAAACTCATCGACCCGCGTATGTTTTGGCACCCAACCTGATTCAATATGTAATTGCGCCACACGGAAATAGTCTCGCTGAAAGAAGGCCAAAAAGTTTTCCGCCAAATAACGCTGATCTGCCACCGTCACGCTACCCATGATGCCAAAATCTACCGCTAGGTATTGCGCATCATCCGAAGCAAAAATATTACCGGGGTGCATATCGGCGTGGAAAAAATTATCACGAAATACTTGCGCAAAAAATATTTCCACCCCACGTTCGGCGAGTAGTTGTAAATCAACCCCCTTCGCCTTTAGCTCATCGATACGGCCGATGGGTGTGCCATAAATACGCTCCATCACCATCACTTTTTTCCGTGTGTAATCCCAATACACATCCGGTACATAGAGCTGCTCGGAGCCTTCAAAGTTACGTCGCAGCTGTGATGCATTAGCCGCCTCTCGCACCAGGTCTAATTCATCGTGAATGGTATGGTCAAACTCTTGAACGACTTCAGTAGGGTGCAACCTTTTCGCCTCCCCCCAATACTTCGTCGCCAAACTCGCCAAGGTATAAAGTACCGCGACATCGGCATCGATGACCTTTTCAATATCGGGGCGCAGCACCTTAACGACTACATCGTCACCGTTATGCAGCTTAGCAGTATGCACTTGTGCCACCGATGCGGAAGCCAAGGGACTGGCCGAGAACTCAGCAAACACCTCTTCAATGCTTTGCTCTAGAGATTCTTCAATAATTTGAAGTGCCAAACCATCGGCAAACGGCGGTACATTATCTTGTAATTTAGATAATTCCTCACCAATATCAGCCGGTAACAAATCCTGTCGAGTCGAGAGGATTTGGCCAAATTTAACAAAAATAGGCCCTAAGTCTTCTAGCGCTTTACGAATTCGTTCGCCACGTGGGCCTTTGCGCCGTCCCATCCAATAACTGGGTGATAAATAACTGAGAAAACGTAAAGGTCTAAATAAGTGCAAACCAAACACATACTCATCCAAACCATAACGCAACAATACTTGCTGGATTTGCAGCAACCTGACAGCGGTCTTGATATTTATCACTGTTTTTCCTTATCTGGGCTATCCATCACTGCTGATTTTTTAGCCATTAAACGTCCCACCTTCGCTTCCAACCTATCGACCGCTAAACGGAGCTCGTCCACCTCTCGTTTAAACCGCTCCTCTTCAAACTTCGATGGCAGCATCGCTTGCTCTTCGCGTAAATATTCTGAGACATTAAGCGCATTGGTGTTTGTCGATTCCTCTAACCAGCCCGCGACACCACGCAACAGCCCCCCTACTTGCTGGGCAATCACATCGCCGCTGAGCTGCGACAAAGGTTCTTCCCAATCGACCTCGACATTATCTAACAGGGCTTGAAACCGTGAACCCAACTCAGTATCCCCGACAATCGTCACCTCACCGGAAAACAAGCTGCTCACCGAAGAAGACTGTAAACCCATCATCGCTAAGGCAATCGGCGAACCGGAAATAGTGGTATCGACCGCCCCCTCATAGTCATCACATATATCCAAGTCGGTGGCGTTAATTAAAATATACAGGCTCAACTCGAGTGAGCGAAAGTGTAGTTCCACCACTTTACCTTGCATCGCCAACAATTGTTTTGGCACTTCAGGGTCGTAGTCTAAATAACGGTTAAGCGCAATTTGCAGTGGTTTCACTAACGGGCTAAGCAACGACATAACAATCCTAGAGTTTATAACCCGTATGCACGGCAACGATGCCGCCGGTTAGGTTGTTAACCTGACAGCGCTCGAAACCCGCGTTTTCCATCATGCCTTTTAAGGTTGCTTGGTCGGGGTGCATACGAATAGATTCCGCCAAGTACTTATAACTTTCACCGTCTTTAGCGACTAACTCACCAATTTTCGGCAATAATTTAAACGAATAAATATCGTAAATTTTATCTAACACCGGGTTAGTGGGCTTTGAGAACTCCAGAATGAGTAAACGCCCACCCGGTTTTAACACCTCGAACATGGAGCGCAGAGCGGCGTCTTTATCGGTGACGTTTCTTAAACCAAAACCAATACAAACTCGATCAAACTGGTTAGCCGCATATGGCAAACTCTCTGCATTAGCCAAATTATAGGTAATATTATTGATGTGCCCCTTATCGATCATTCGATTACGGCCAACACGTAACATCGCCTCATTAATATCGGCCAACACCACCTTGCCTTTGGCACCAACTCGCTTAGCAAATAGTGCCGACAAGTCACCTGTTCCACCGGCCAAATCCAATACTAGGTGCCCCGGTTTCACATTCGCGATTTCAACCGTGAAACGTTTCCATAGACGATGAACCCCCATCGACATCAGGTCATTCATCACATCGTATTGCGGTGCAACCGAATCAAATACTTCGCGAACCTTTTCTACCTTTTTGTCGACCGGTACGTCGCTGAAACCAAAATGCGTTGTTTCTTTATCTACCATATGACCTTCTTAGCTTGTAGTATTAAGCTTTACGTTGATGCCCTGCATCTTCCAAGCGGGTTAAATAATCCTGCCAATTGTGCTCTTTTTTTTGTGCCAATTCGATCAGGAAATCCCAGGCATACAACCCCGTATCATGGCCATCACTGAACACCAAACGCACCGCATAATTACCGACGGGTTCTATCGCGGTGATATTGACCAGCTCTTTACCCGTTTGCAACACCTCTTGCCCAGAACCATGTCCACGCACTTCCGCCGATGGCGAATAGACCCGCAGGTATTCACAGCTCAATTCGGCATGGCTGCCATCATCAAAACTCAGGCACAACATACGCCGCTGCTGATCCAACTCTATATCAGTAATCAACATAGCGGCTTACAAGATATAACGTGAAAGGTCTTCATCCGCCGCCAGTTCGGACAGATGAGCATCCACATAAGCGGCATCGATGACCTCTTCTGAGGCTACCCCAGCCGGCGCTTTAAATGAAATATCATCCAGCAGCCGCTCTAAAATCGTATGTAAACGACGCGCACCAATATTTTCTGTGCCCTCATTCACTTGCCAAGCCATATCAGCAATTCGTGCAATACCATCTTCGGTGAAACGCAGGCCCACATTTTCTGTCGCCAATAAAGCGGTGTACTGCTCCGTTAAAGACGCATCAGGCTCGGTTAAAATACGAATAAAGTCTTCCGCCACCAAGGCATCCAGCTCTACACGAATAGGGAAACGACCCTGTAATTCAGGAATCAAATCAGACGGTTTTGCCAAGTGGAAGGCACCGGAAGCAATAAATAGAATGTGGTCAGTTTTAACCGCACCATATTTAGTGGTCACTGTGCTACCTTCAACCAACGGTAATAAATCACGTTGCACACCGTCACGCGAAACGTCTGAGCCGCCGTTATCGCCACGCTTGCACACTTTATCTAATTCATCGAGGAACACGATGCCTGTTTGTTCCAAGTTTGTTATCGCACGGTGTTTTAACTCTTCTTCATTAATGAGTTTACCGGCTTCATCTTCGGTTAATGAGGCCAGTGCATTCTTGATGCTCATTTTGCGGTTTTTCTTTTTATCGCCTGAAATATTTTGGAACATGCCTTGTAACTGGTTGGTCATTTCTTCCATTCCAGGAGGCGCCATAATTTCAACGCCTACGCTTGGCGCACTGACTTCGACTTCAATCTCTTTATCGTCCAAGTCACCTTCACGTAATTTTTTACGAAACTTTTGACGTGTCGCATCGCCGCTGGTATCACTAGGGTCGCTGCCTTCGGCACGCGGTAATAAAATATCGAGAACTTTTTCTTCCGCCGCGTCTTCCGCTCTACGTTTTACTTTTTCAACTTCAACTTCACGGGTCATTTTCACCGCGATGTCGGCAAGATCACGAATAATAGACTCAACATCACGACCAACATAACCAACTTCGGTAAACTTTGTCGCTTCAACTTTAATAAACGGAGCTTTTGCTAAGCGCGCTAAACGGCGAGCAATTTCAGTTTTACCGACCCCCGTTGGGCCGATCATTAAAATGTTTTTCGGGGTTATTTCAGCACGTAAGTCTTCACTCACCTGCGAACGACGCCAGCGGTTTCTCAAAGCGATGGCAACCGCCCGTTTAGCGGCATTTTGGCCAACGATATGCTTATCTAACTCATGCACAATTTCTTTTGGTGTCATTTGGCTCATGTTATTTCTTTTCCTCGGAAGTTAACTCTTCAATCGTATGATTATGATTCGTATAAATACAAATATCACCCGCGATGCCGAGTGACTTTTCGACAATTTCACGCGCAGACAAGTCAGTATTTTCTAATAAGGCACGCGCAGCCGATTGGGCAAACGGCCCACCTGAACCAATTGAGATAAGGTCTTGCTCCGGTTGAATAACGTCGCCATTACCCGAAATAATCAAAGAATCTTTACTATCAGCAATAGCCAATAGAGCTTCTAACTTCCGTAACATACGGTCTGTACGCCAGTCTTTAGCCATTTCCACCGCAGCACGGGTTAGGTTACCGTGGTGTTTTTCTAACATCCCCTCAAAGCGTTCAAACAAGGTAAATGCATCGGCCGTTGCGCCTGCAAAACCGGCAATAACATTGCCGCTACCTAAGCGGCGAACCTTGCGCGCATTACCTTTCATAATCGTGTTGCCTAGCGTTACCTGGCCATCACCACCAATCACCACGCTATTACCGCGTCGCACAGAAACAATCGTCGTTCCTCTAAAATCCACTGTCTTCTCTCGCTTTGACTATTGACCCTACATTTTACACAATATTTGACTCTCGCGTGGCTTACTCCGTTTAGGCTTTATTCAGCGAAGGTATGATATTCTTGCGCTACGTTAATAACAGGGAATATAGGCGTGAACGAACTCGAACAAATATCACAAACACTCGCACTCAGCATGGGAGCGGCATGGGGCAGCGGCATCAACCTATACGCCACTTTGCTGATGCTGGGCTATTTAGCCCATACCGGCAATATCGATTTACCACCTGATTTGATGATCGTTGCCGACCCTTTAGTGATGGCGGCCGCAGGTTTAATGTACGCGGTAGAGTTTTTTGCCGATAAGATCCCCGGCGTAGATACCGGTTGGGACACCCTGCATACCTTCGTACGAATTCCCGCTGGCGCGATGCTCGCTGCCGGTGCCATTGGTGATATTGGCCCCGCCGCAGAAATTGCCGCGGCTCTAGTCGGCGGTAGCTTAGCCGCCGCAACTCACGCCACCAAAGCTGGCAGCCGCGTACTCATCAATACCTCACCCGAGCCATTTACTAACTGGACCGCCTCAATTGCTGAAGATGCCGCCGTATTCGCCGGAGTCTGGGCGTCTATTCAACACCCGAGCTTTTTTATTATCGCAATTATTGTATTTATTCTGCTGATGGTTTGGGCGCTACCTAAGTTATGCCGCGGTATAAAACGGGTCTTTAAATTCCTCGGCAAGTTATTTGGCTGGTCTAGTGAAAATGACGATTACTCCAAACCAGCAGCCGATGGCAAACTACCCAAACCCGATTGATGATGTTGCCACTGTCTGCCGGTAAGGCCCTTAAGTCACTAGGCTTCATTAGTGACACTGGAAACGATAGCTAGCGAGGCCCAAGCTAGAAAACGACAACCAAGCCCTCATAAAAACTAGCTTTAAGAGTGTGGTAGACACTGCGAAACCTATTTAACAGCGCAATAAAAAAGCCTCAGCGTCCAAAACGCTGAGGCTATCTTTTACATGGTGGGCCTTGAAGGACTTGAACCTTCGACCAATGGATTATGAGTCCACTGCTCTAACCAACTGAGCTAAAGGCCCGATAGGGCTTATTCCGTAGAGTCGATAAAACTACGAAGATGTTCTGTTCGAGATGGGTGACGTAATTTACGCAACGCTTTCGCTTCAATTTGACGAATTCGTTCACGGGTTACGTCAAACTGCTTACCCACTTCTTCTAGCGTATGGTCAGTGTTCATATTAATACCAAAACGCATTCTAATTACTTTTGCTTCTCTTGCTGTTAAACCAGCAAGCACATCTTGTGTCGATTCCCGCAAGCTCTCTATTGTAGCCGAATCGACTGGTGATACGGCATTCGCATCTTCAATAAAGTCACCTAAACTTGAATCTTCGTCGTCACCAATAGGCGTTCCCATTGAGATTGGCTCTTTAGCAATTTTCAGAACTTTACGTACTTTATCTTCAGGCATCTCCATTTCTATCGCTAATTCTTCTGGTGTGGCTTCGCGGCCTTTTTCCTGAAGAATTTGACGTGAAATACGATTCAATTTATTAATTGTTTCGATCATATGCACCGGAATACGAATCGTTCTAGCTTGATCCGCGATAGAACGCGTAATCGCTTGGCGAATCCACCACGTTGCATAGGTTGAGAACTTATAACCACGACGATATTCAAACTTATCCACTGCCTTCATCAAGCCAATATTGCCTTCTTGAATAAGGTCGAGGAACTGCAATCCGCGGTTAGTATATTTTTTTGCGATAGAAATAACAAGTCGTAAATTAGCTTCCACCATTTCTCGTTTGGCGCGACGCATTTTGCCCTCACCAATGGATAAATGACGGTTAATGTCTTTAATTTCGCCGATTGTTAATTCACTATCCTTTTCTACGTTAAACAAGCGCATCTGCGCTTTTTTAATCTCATGATAATTCGCCTTAATCAGCGGTACAAAACTCGCATCCGACTTTAAATGCTCATCCAACCACGCCAAATCACTTTCGCTTTTTATAAACCCATCTAAGAAGGTTTTACGTGGCATTTTTGCGCGTTTCACACAAATATCAATAATCGTTTTTTCTTGCGCTCTAACCAGCTCAACACAGCTTTTCATGATGCCAGATAACATCACAAAGAACTTAGGGGTTAATTTAATCGCCATGAATAACAAGGCTAACTCATCAAACTGTTTTTGAGTTTTGTCAGAGGCATAACCCTCTTTCTTAATGATTTTCAGGCAAACTTTATATTTAATGACAATTTCATCCACCCGAACTTTAACGTCCGCCACTGTAATAGCTGGCACTTCAGGGGCATTTTCGTCTTTTGCGGCGGCTGGTTGGGTATAGTCATAATCATCGTCTAGATCAACAAAACCAGGCGTGTAATCAGTCAACCTCAACTCTTCGTTCTTAATTTTCTCAAATATATCGAAGAAAAAGCTGACCACCTCGGGGTAACGAACAATCGCCGATAGCATTTCATTCTGGCCTTCCTCGATACGCTTAGCAATATCTAACTCGCCCTGACGTGTCAACAAACCCACGGTACCCATTTCGCGCATATACATTCGCACGGGATCAGTTGTTCGACCTAGCTCTTTATCCACCGTCGCTAAGGCAACCGCCGCCAGTTCCGCCGCCGCCGACTCGTCGACGTTTTCAGCTGCAGCACCATCAGACACGGTATCGCTTTCTGGGGCGATTTCTTGCACGGTGATGCCCATATCAGAAATCATACTAATAATTTCTTCAATACGCTCAGGCTCAACATCTTGCGGCAAATGGTCGTTCACTTCAGCATAGGTTAAATACCCCTGCTCATGCCCTTTAGAAATCAGGCTTTTAATTTTAGACGCTTGTTCTTTCTGCTGTTCTATACCCATCATATTCCTACGCTCTAAACGATACTTTTTTGTCGGATCAATATACTATTTTAGCAGATTTTTCAATTTATTCATATTCACCGGCCTTATTTAATTAGCTCTCTAAATTCAAGTCTTTCGCTATCCGTTAGCTCACTCGATCTTGCTAACAACTCCTCTAAACGCGCCTGTTTAGCCTGCTCCTTCAAACGCGCTATAGCACCCAGCATTTCCTGCCCCAATGCCTCCCCGCCAATCAACTTTTCTTCAGCAAACAAGCTATTAATAATGCGTCCATTTTCACCACCACGAAGCCTCTCCAGCAACATCGCCGGCGATAGCTCCGCCTCATTATTTAACGCCTGAAGTACTTGTTTTAAAACCGGCATGCCCGGCATATCCATATTCAGCCATGGCTCATCTACAGCAATCGTCGCTGCCAATTGAGGCTCATGCAATACCGTACAAATCAATCGACGAATCAACGAAGGTCGTTTTTTGCCTTGCGCGCGAGAACTCGCGCGCGCGGGGGAGCGCGCCTCTTCAAACCTAGCCGCCGACGGCGCATCTGTTTGCGTTAACAGCGCTAACTGTTTCTTCATCATATCGGCAAAAGTACCCTCCGGCAGAGTGCTCAACAAGGGTCTCGCCTGCTCGACAAAAGCCGCTCGCCCCTCAATGCCTTCCAGCGGGTATTGCTCAGCAAGGTAGTCAAAAAAATAATTTGATAACGGTGCAGCCTCATCAATCAATTGCGACAGATAATCAACACCTTGCTGACGAATCAAACTATCGGGGTCCTGCCCCTTAACCAGCAATAACACCTTTATTTGCCGACCACTGCGCAACGTAGGCAAAGCATTAACCACCGCTCGCCAAGCAGCTTTTTGCCCGGCAGAGTCACCATCCATGCAAATAACCAGCTCTGAGACAGAACGAAACATCAGGTCAATCTGCTCCCGCGTAATCGCCGTACCCAAGGCGGCAACAACATTCGTTAAGCCGTGCTGAGCCAATGAGATAACATCGAGATAACCTTCAACCAACACTAACCGCTGAATTTTAGTGGATGACTGCAAGGCTTCATATAAACCATAAACCTCACGCCCCTTATGATACAGCGGGGTCTCCGGAGAGTTTAAATACTTGGGTTCACCGCTATCAAGAACACGCCCACCAAAACCGATGGTTTGCCCTCGCTTATTGCGAATAGGGAAGATAATCCGCTCTCGAAAACGATCATAGGTCTTGTTATTATCGTTGCTAACAATTAAACCCAGTTCGCGCAAAATCGCCAGCGACGCTTCATCTTGCCCCAACGATGAGAGCAAATTACTCCAACCCGGCGGCGCAAAACCCAACTGAAATGCTTTTGCTATTTCGCCGGTCAGACCTCTATTTTTTAAATACGTTGCCGCCACGTTAGAACCCGCATGCTGACGCAACTGTTGCTGATAAAATTCAGACGTCTGCTCATTCATCTGCCGTAATGGCGCTAAATCTCGAACCGGCTTGCGATCCTCAAACCCCTGCTCACGCTGAACTTCTACCCCGGCACGGCTAGCCAACTCCTCAACCGCTTCGACAAAACTCAAATGGCTATAGTCCATCAAAAAGCCTATCGCCGAGCCACTGACACCGCAGCCAAAACAATGGAAGAACTGCTTATCTTGACTGACCGTAAAACTGGGCGTTTTTTCGTTATGGAAGGGGCAACAGGCGGAGTAGTTCGCACCTTTTTTCTTGAGCGGCAACAAGCTATCAATCACATCAACCACATCGGTACGAGCCAATAGGTCATCAATAAATTGTTGTGGAATTCTACCCGCCATTACTCCCTCAATTAAATCCTAGCCCGCCTTGATCAGCCAACTAAGGAGCAACATTCACTCACCAACAATATGGGTAGTGTAACCAGGAAACAAGAGGGCAATACATGCGCATTGACTATGCGCGATCGCCTCGTTAAGACAGTTTCGCTTTTATTTTTTGACTCGCCGCACCTAGGTCTGCACGACCCTGTAGCTGTGGACGAAGAATCGCCATCACCTTACCCATGTCTTTCATCCCATCGGCGCCACTAGCGATCACCGCATCATCGATCAACTGAGCGATTTCAGTCTCGGTTAATTGCTGGGGTAGGTATTGCTGAATAACCAACATTTCTTGCTGCTCAATGGCAGACAAGTCATCACGACCTGCTTTATCGAACTGCTCGATTGAGTCGCGGCGTTGCTTAATCATTTTATCTAGCAGCTGTAAAACCTGCTGATCATCAAGTTCAATTCGCTCATCAACTTCACGCTGTTTAATAGCCGCAAGAATTAAACGAATAACACTTAACTTTTCTTTCTCTTTCGCTTTCATTGCCAGCTTCATATCCTCACGGATACGAAGCGACATAGCGATCTTTTCTTCACTCATGCTTTTTAAGAGCCTTGAGTGAAGAGTCGTAACGTAGTGTTAACTACGGCCACGGCGAAGATTGTTTAATGCACGGCGAGTACGCGATAAACCCTTCAAGTGGCGTTTCACCGCAGCAGCAGCTTTACGCTTACGTTCTGCAGTCGGCTTCTCGTAAAACTCACGTTTACGTGATTCGGCCAAAACACCAGCTCTTTCACAAGTACGCTTAAAACGACGTAATGCAAAATCAAATGGTTCGTTATCTTTAACGCGTACTGAAGGCATGTATATCTCTCTCTTCTTAAAATTAAGGTGTATAAAGGATCGCGTATTGTACACCCGACAAAACTTAATGCCAACAGCCAAAATCAATTCATTCTGTTAACTACAGACATTTTTTCTGATCTCGGCCATAATATCGGCTCATTTAGACTGGCTCGCGCTCACAACCCCACATGACACAACACTCCCAGCTCGTTCTTGGCATTGAGTCCTCCTGCGATGAAACCGGTGTCGCCTTATATGGCGAGCAGGGCCTGCTTGCCGAAACCCTCTATAGCCAAGTTGAGATGCACGCCGAATACGGCGGCGTAGTTCCTGAATTAGCCTCTCGCGATCACGTACGCAAATTACTGCCCTTAATTAAACAGTGTTTTGCCAACGCAGACATATCCGCGAAAGACTTATCGGGTGTCGCTTATACCGCTGGGCCAGGCCTAGTCGGTGCACTATTCGCCGGTATCAGCGTGGCCAGAAGCCTCGCTTACGGCTGGAATATCCCATCTATTGGGGTCCATCATATGGAAGGTCACTTATTAGCCCCGATGCTCGAAGAAGAATCTCCAAGCTTTCCCTTCATAGCCCTCTTAGTCTCCGGCGGACACACCCAGTTAATTAAAGTGAACCAAGTCGGTGATTATCAATTACTCGGCGAATCCTTAGATGACGCTGCTGGTGAAGCCTTTGATAAAACCGCCAAATTGCTCCAACTTGGGTACCCCGGCGGCCCCGCGCTCGCTAAATTTGCCGAACAAGGCGACCCAAAACGCTTCACCTTCCCGAGACCGATGACCAACCGCCCTGGTTTAGACTTCAGTTTTAGCGGATTAAAAACATTTGCTTTGACTACCAGCCAAAAAAACACCCTCGACCAACAAACCCGCGCCGACATTGCTTGCGCTTTTGAAGACGCGGTGGCCGATACCCTCTCTATTAAATGCAAACGAGCCCTGAAACAAACAGGCCTGAGCACACTCGTCGTCGCTGGCGGGGTCAGCGCCAACAAACGTTTACGCAGTAGTCTCAACGCTATGTGCCAAACATTAAACGCCCGCGCGTTTTACCCTCGTCATGAGTTTTGCACCGATAACGGCGCAATGATTGCCTACGCCGGCTACCAACGGTTGCTCGCCGGCGAGCACGACCCATTACGCATTCAGGCTCGCCCACGCTGGCCTTTAGCTGATCTGAAAATACCACAAGCACTCTAAAATAAAGCCTCTACACTTGTAAGATACTCGGCTAACGGCATAATAGAGCGCTCAATAAACTTAACTCGTATTTATGGATATTATTTTTCTACGCAATTTACGCATCGAAACGGTGATTGGTATCTTCGATTGGGAGCGAAAAATCAAACAAACGGTGTTTTTTGACCTTGAAATGGCCAGTGACATAAAAAAAGCCGCTGCCAGCGACCATATCGACGACACCCTCGATTATAAGTCGCTATCTAATGCGATCATTAACTTTGTTGAAAACAGTAATTTCCAGCTAGTTGAGACCCTCGCCGAAAAAGTCGCCGAACTAATCATCAATGACTTTAACGTGCCATGGCTCAGACTAACCCTCAATAAAAAAGGTGCGCTTCGTCACGCGGATGACGTCGGCATCATCATCGAGCGCGGCACCAAGAGCTGATGAGCACCGTCTTCATTAGTATCGGCAGCAATATTGAGCGTGAAAAACACGTGCGCGCCGGAGTTAAAGCACTCCGCGAGAAGTTCGGTGATTTGCGCCTGTCCAGTGTTTACCAAGCCGACGCGATTGGCTTTACTGGCGAACCCTTTTTAAACCTCATCGCCGCCTTCGACACAGAGTTATCCGCCAGCCAAGTGGATGCCATCCTAGACGACATTGAACAAGAGAATGGCCGCACCTCGGAACAAAAAAAGTTTAACCCGCGAACCCTAGACTTAGATCTTGTGCTGTACGGCAATTACATCAGTGACGACCCCAGCCTTGAAATTCCACGCGCAGAAATAACTCGTTACGCCTTTGTACTGGAGCCGCTAGCCGAAATAGCGGCCGACTTGAAACACCCCATTAGCCAGCAAAGCTATGCCGCACTATGGGAGAACTTTGATAAAACAGCTCTAGTTCAGCAACGAGTTGACTTTAACTGGAACTAAACCAGTCCTTTACCACCATCCACTGCGATGATTTGCCCCGTAATATAGTTCGCTTTTTGCACTAAAAACAAAACCGTTTCCGCTATATCCGATGCTTGACCTTGTCGTTGCAAGGGCACTTTTTTAATGATCTCATCGACTAACTCAGCCTGATGATTTTCTGGCCAAAAAATAACCCCAGGCGATACCGCATTAACCCTCACTTTCGGCGCCAGTTCTTTTGCCAAGGTTTCAGTTAAGGCATATAAACCCGCTTTTGCACTGCTGTAGACTGGGTAACTCGGTAAGGCTCGCTGGGCATAAATATCAACAATATTAACAATACAGCCTTCATGTTTTGCCAACGCGGGAAAAGCCGCTTGGCTCAAAAAGAAGGGTGCCTTGAGATTACTGCCCAACAAATCATCCCACTGCTGCTCGCTCACCTCACCCATCGGCGTTGGATAAAAACTCGAGGCATTATTAACCAACACGTCTAAGCGCCCACGGCTGAGCAACAGCTGCTCAACTAGTTGGTTCATTTGTTCCAGCGAGTGTAAATCAGCCTGCATAACCCAAGCAGAATCCGCCCGTTCGGCATTTAACCGTGCCGCTAAACGTTCAGCACTCTCGGCCGACTGACGATAATGCAGCACAACCCCATAACCAGCCTGATGTAAGGAAGTCGCAATTGCCGCGCCGATGCGTCTTGCCGCGCCGGTAATTAATGCTATTTTCTGAATACTAGACACCTGAGCCTCAAACTACACTAAAATTTAAACACCTTCATCCTACTGAAAGTCGCATGCTAAACCGAATCATTTTTGCCTTAATCTTCAGCAGCCTAATAACCGCCTGCGCCCAAGTACCCGATAAAAAAGGCGGCCACTACGAACTGTTTAAGCTGCAAAACATTGCTAAAACCGACATCGACATGGTCGCCGACACCCACGTTAAACAGACCTTATTACAACTTAAGTTATTGACCGGAAAGCTGTATAAGCGCAATCCAAGAGAATGGAAAAAGGCCAAGCTAGGGTCGAGGGCAGCAGCAATAACACGTATTTTCCAGCGCCCCATCCCATCGGTCAACGGCCGGCGCGGCGTTGCCAGCATTCGCCTAGCATTCGACCCTCATTATAAAGGTGATCGTGTTTTTGCTTATATCGCAGGTCTGGCCAGTATGTTGAGCATTTCCTATAATGATAAAGAGGATTTTTACCTGTTTGATAGCCTCGACGCACAAAAAATTTATCACGCCTCACGTAATATTGAAGTCGCCGCCTGGTTATTAAGCAGCAAAAAGGACCGCCACGGCGCTCTGTATCTACTCAGTTCGGGCACAGGCCGCACAGCAACCAACCGCAGCTACGATCGAGTGTTTGGCAAGATGATCGGCCAATTAGACACCCTGGCCTACATCGTTGCCAGCAAAAATCACCGCGTCATTAAAAACGTCATTCAATCCGCGGCTCAATTTGTTTTCTTGCCGGTCTAAGCCGCTATTAAGCACGCTGATCTTTCAATGCCTGAATAAGACGAAGTCGCTCCCTACTGATCGCCTCGCCAATTTGTTTACCCTTTAACCCCTGCTCCACAAATTCCTTCGCGCTCACATTATTAGCCACTCGGTAAACATCCCTAAGCCACTCGGCCTGCGGATACTCTCTTGTCTCATAACCCAAACGTCCTTTCGAGTCAGCCTCACAAGCCAATAAAAAATCATCTAATTTACTCGTTTGACGAAAAGCACCTATCGATTCGAGCACTTTCAATAAAGTCACCGCCTTTAACTCAAGCGCACGGTGCGCATGCCCGTGAAACTCCATCACCTTCGCCGCCAACTCCGTAAAGTCATTTGGCAAGCGAACTCTAGCCGCCAATGTCTTTAACGCTGTTAAACCTTTTTTCTCATGTCCATGGTGCGATGGCCAAGACTCAGCTGGGGTTAAGGCCTTGCCTAAATCATGGGTCAGCGCGGCAAAACGGACTTCGGGGCTGTCCGTCAACAATACCGCCTGCTGCAAGACCATCATCGTGTGCAGCCCAGTATCGATCTCTGGGTGGTGCTTTTCCGGCTGAGGGACACCAAACAACGCATCTATTTCCGGCAAAATAGCGGCTAAAGCACCGCACTGTCTTAAAACATTAAAAAACACCTCCGGTGACGGTTCTGCCAATGAACGAGAAACTTCTTGCCAGACCCGCTCAGCCGTCAGCGTCGATAATTCACCACTCTCAACCATTTCAGCCATAAAACTCATCGTTTCGCTGGCGACAGTAAAACCTAGGTGCGCGTAACGCGCGGCAAATCGCGCTAACCGTAAGATTCGTAACGGGTCTTCTTTAAAGTGCACCGACACATGACGCAAGACTTTTGCTTGTAAATCCCTCATTCCGCCATAGGGATCGACCAGGCCATCTTCATTCTGCGCCATCGCATTAATGGTTAGGTCTCGCCGCCGCAAATCATCAACCAAGCTCACATCTGGTGTCGCGTAAACTTCGAAACCTTTATAACCCACGCCTAATTTCCGCTCGGTTCTCGCCAATGCGTACTCCGCCTTAGTTTGCGGGTGCAAAAAAACGGGGAAATCCTTCCCGACTTGGCTATAGCCTTGCTGCAACATATCATCCACCGTTGCACCAACAACCACATAATCTCGATCCTTAACGGGGTAACCCAATAATTGATCTCTAACCGCACCACCCACCAAGTATATTTCCATCAGCAAGCCCTATTGCACGTTATAATCGATCCACCTTTGACAACAAATGGCTCGTCTATCTTGCTTGAGATTTTTTTATATTGCTTAGTATTTGGCATCATGTCGGGCGTCATTTCGGGTCTATTGGGAATCGGCGGCGGCATCGTCATCGTGCCATTTCTCGCCTGGTTACTCAATAATCATGGTATGCCAGCCGATACAATCATGCAAACGGCGATTGCCACCTCTTTAGCAACCATTATCATCACCTCCATTTCGTCGGTATTAGCGCAACATCGTCGTGGCGCGATACTCTGGCCTATCGTCTCCATATTGACCCCAGGGATTGCCGTCGGCGCTTGGTTTGGTGCCGACCTTGCCCATTTCCTGAGCAGTCAGCTGCTCGCGATGATTTTTGGCGGCTTCCTATTACTGAATGGCTTACGCATGGCAATGGATTTAAAACCACAAGCCCACCGTGAATTACCCTCAAAACTACCACTTGGTTTAGCCGGTGCTGTGCTAGGTACCTTATCGACGCTGATTGGCATCGGTGGTGGCACCCTAACCGTACCCTATATGACCTGGCATAATGTTCCTATTAAAAAAGCCATCGCCCTAGGTAGCGCTTGCGGCTTACCGATTGCTTTGTTTGGTGCCTTTAGCTTTATCATCATCGGCATGCAAGCCGAGTCACTGCCGGCTGGCAATATTGGCTACATTAACCTTCCCGCATTTTTTGGTATTAGCTGCACCAGCCTATTTGCCGCGACATGGGGTGTCCACCTCTCCCACAACATCCCTACCTCGGCGTTAAAAAAGATCTTCGCCATTCTGTTAGTTATTGTTGGGGCTAAAATGCTGCTGGGTTAAGTCTTTGATAACAAAAAAGAGCCACCATTCGCGGCAATAGACTCCTTCACACGACTCTCCCTATTGCCTGCTGCTGTCGATACTCCAGCTTATCGATCTTTAGCGATGGGTTCAGCTAAAAACCTTATATAAACATACTATGCAAGAAACTCTGTTATAGCAGAGCCTCTTACCCTTAATTTACCGTCGAGCAATAGCTCGATAGAGCAACATACCCGCCAACATAGATATCACCACGATAAGCGGTTCACCGGGGCGAAAACCGATACTCGCTACCGCAGGTCCCGGACAATAACCAATCAAGCCCCAACCCACACCAAATAAAACCGCCCCCGACAATAGCCGCCCATCGATGCTCAATACGCTGGGCAAATGAAAGTCGTCATCAAACAGCGGTTTTTTTTTCGCAAATATAAAACGATACGCAATCGTCGTGGTAATCACCCCACCACCTAAAACAAACATCAAGCTCGGGTCCCAATTACCCGTTACATCTAAAAAGTTAACGACCTTATTCGGATCAACCATGCCTGACAACGCCAAACCCAGACCAAACAGACCACCCGCTAATAATGCACTGAATATTTTCGCCATGATTATGCCCCTATGAAATAGTTAACCAAGTACACCGTTGTTATACCCGCCAGCAAAAACGTCATCGTCGCCGTGATAGAGCGCAGCGAAAAACGTGAAATACCACAGATGCCATGCCCACTGGTACAGCCACCGCCCATTGCCGTACCAACACCCACCAGCAAACCACCGATAACCAATAACCCCGTACTGACGTGCTCTCTAACGGCTACCTCGATAGGAAAGTAGTAGGCATACACCGATGCCCCCGCAATCAAGCCGATGACAAAGGCGAAACGCCAAGCTTTTTCACTCAGCGCGGAGACATTAAATATACCGGCGATAATACCGCTAATACCCGCGATACGGCCATTCAACAACATCAAAACACTGGCACTGATACCAATTAAAATGCCACCCGCCAGTGACGAGTAAGGAGTAAAGTTTTCCATAATGCGAGTCTCTCTTAAAGTAAACTATAGATATTACCTTAAATTATAAGAAACCGCTCATCGAATCTCAATTCCAGCAGCCGTCGATTCAGCCCCGTTAAATATTAGCCTGTTGCTGCATAGAAACCCGCAGTAAAAGCCCTTCCACCTCATCCGCTGGCAAGGGCCGACTATACAGATAACCCTGATAAGAATCACAGTCATGTTCCTGTAAAAACTCCAATTGCTCTTGCGTTTCCACCCCTTCGGCGACGATATTCAAACTCAGGCTTTTTGCCAACGAAATAATCGCCAAACAAATGGCCGCATCATCGGCATTATCGGCACACTCATTGATGAATGAGCGATCAATTTTAAGCACATCAATCGGAAACTTCTTCAGGTAACTAAGCGATGAATAGCCCGTACCAAAGTCATCAACCGATAACGTGATGCCAAGCTGTTTTAATTGTTGCATGATGACAATACTGGCCTCAGTATCCCCGGTTAAGGCATTCTCGGTTATCTCAATCTCTAATAAATCAGCACTGAGTCCGTATTGCTTGGACAAACCGACTATAAAGGGTTTCAGTGACTCGTCATGCAAATGAAAACCTGATAGGTTCACCGCTATCGGCAGCAACTGATAACCTGCATCTCGCCAAGCCACTAATTGTCGAGCCGCCTCGGTTAACACCCACTCTCCCACTTCAACAATCAATGTTGACGATTCAATAATGGGAATAAAGTCCGCCGGTGAGACCAAACCATATTTGGGGTGCTGCCAGCGTAACAAAGCCTCAAAACCAACAAGCTCATTATTCAAACAGGAAACCTTCGGCTGATAGTTGAGCAATAGTTGCTGTTCAGCGAGCGCACGGGGAAGATCTGCCTCAATTTTAACTCGCTTGCGTACCGAGCGCCCCATCTCCTCGGTGTAGAGACAATAACTATCGCGGCCAATTTTTTTCGCTTGGTACATCGCCACATCGGCACAGTGTAATAAACGCTCACCCGCCGTTTCCCCATCCACCGACACCGCAATACCAATGCTCGTTAAGATATTCAACGTCTGTTCGGGCAATTCAACCGGTGCCCGCATCACCTCGAGTATTTCCGCTGCCTTAATAGCGATACCTTGCTCATTCAAACCACCCGATAAGGCAAGCACAAATTCATCGCCACCCCAGCGACCCACTAAGTCACTACTACGCGTAACTCGGTTCAATCTATGCGCCACTTCGCATAATAGCTGATCCCCCGTTTTATGGCCGAAGACATCATTCACTTTTTTAAAGTGATCCAAATCCAAAAACATCAACACCAGTAAACCCGAATGTTGTTGATGGTAGTGAATGCGCTCATCGAGCTGGCGTACAAAAGACGTACGGTTATACAAACCCGTTAACGGGTCATTAAACGCCAACGCTTCTAAGCGCTTTTGCAGCTTGCTTTGCCGGCTAATGTCCCGAATATGCAGGGTATACTCCAAAGACTCGCCGGCGTTAGCCTTCGTTCCGGTCACCACCACTTCGGCGGGGAAAGCCTCACCATCGTAACGCCGAAGGTCGGTCATATTGCGTCGAGTCAGCACCCAGCCATTCGTTAATAAAAACTCGCCGCTTAAGCTGGCTAATGCCTCCCGTTGAACCTCACCACGGGTAAATAAGCGAAAGAAGTTCTGCTGCATCATCGCTCTCTGGGTATGCCCAAAACAACGCTCAGCCGCAGGGTTAAAACTTTGAATACAACCTTGGTTATCGATGCCAATAATACAATCCATCGCCGCATCCAAAATAGCGCCTTTCCTACGCTCACTTTGTTTGAATGCCGAAAGCGCCTCCTCGCGCTGTTTCATTTCTTTATTCACTTGGTTAATCACCAAGTTGTATTTTTCCGCTATCTGACCTACTTCCGTATAAGGCTCGACCGCAACCTGGGTCGAGAAATCGGCCATCGCCTGTTGACGGTTCATCGCCGATAACAAATCAAAGGCTTCGGTGCTGATATGGTGCTCAGCAACATTCAACCCCATCAACTCATCTTGCTCACTCACCCTTAACGGATAGAAGTGATTCACTAGTCGAAAAACCGCGTAGGCGAGGCTAAAACTATAGGCCGCAACGCTGATCACACCAATCAGTTGCACCTCAAGCTGCTGCAACATCGACAAACCATTACCCAACAGCTCAGCCGGTACAAACAAAGCCAGCGCCAAAGTCCCCCAAATGCCCGCAAATAAATGTACCGACACCACCCCGATCACATCATCAATTTTTTTATGCTCTAAATATTTCGCGCCATAAAAAACGATTCCGCCGGCGATCCCACCAATTAACACCGCCGAACTGCTACTCACCAAGTGGCAACTGGCAGTTATCGCAACAAGGCCACCGAGAACCCCATTAATGATCTGCCCCACATCGACATAACGCACTGAATTTAGGCGGAAAAGAGTTGCCACCAAACCACCCGCAAACGCCGACAAACAGGTATTCAACAAGATAGTTGGAACCGAGTCATTCCACTCCAAGGTGCTACCACCATTGAAGCCAAACCAGCCTAACCAAATTAACAAACAGCCAAGCAGAGCGGTTGGAAGATTACTACCCGGAATGATCTTTGCCTTATCATCAAAACGGCCAATCCGCGGACCAATCACTAACACCGCCGCCAAAGCAACCCAGCCGCCGACAGAATGCACAACTGTCGAGCCAGCAAAGTCAATAAACCCCAGCTGCTCCAGCCAGCCAACTTTCTCGCCGGTCAGCATACCGGCCCAAGCCCAGTGTCCAACAAACGGATAAATAAGCAGCGCAATGGTTGCCGTCACCACCAAGTAACCCAGGTAACTCATACGCTCTGCCACCGCGCCCGAGACCAAGGTCGCGGCCGTTCCACAGAACATCATTTGAAACAAGAAAATGGCCACTAATTTGCCATCGCCAGGTGCATCAAAGGCAAAATAAGAGGCGCCGAATAAGCCCCATTGGCTATCGCCAAACATCAGGCCGAAGCCGAATAACCAAAACAAACTACTGGAGACGATAAAATCGCTGACATTCTTCGCCGCGACATTAATACTATTCTTACTTCTCACCAAGCCACTTTCCAAACACAGAAAACCTGCTTGCATCACGAATACGAGTATTGCCGCGATGATTATCCAAAATACGTCCAAAATATATGCCTTTCCGCTTTACTCTAACAACCTAGTGCTGCGTGAAAAAACCTTACTCAGGAGCGGCACAGATAACCCTAACGTTTATTAGAACATAACCACTGCTATTCAACTAAAGCAATAAATCGATGTAAAATAGCCAGATGGATAATAAAACCGAAAAATGGCATGCCTTGCATGCAGAAACAGCTATTATTGAGTGGAAAGACCTTGAACGCTTCTTTGCCAAAGGTAATTTACTGCGCGTCAGCAATCAACTCGACTTGGTCGATGCCGCGCTTGAAATTGCCAACGATAATGGCGCTTGTATCGAAAAGTGGATGGCCGATGGGCTACTAGCCGCCGTTGCTAATGAAGAAGCCTTATTATGGTCGAAGGGAGAATCTGAGCTTTGGTCAGTTATTGTGTTACCGTGGATTCTCGTGCAGCAGCGCTCATGAAATAACCCCGCGGCCACGGCTCGATTCATTATAACCTCAGCAGGAGGCTAACTGGCTCTAGTTTGCGATGGAATTTTGGAATCAAAAAACCCGTTACGGCTTATTCCACCAAGCCGATACAAACAAACCAACCTATCGCCCCGATATGTTGCTGGTGTTTGTTCACGGAATTTTTGGCGCCCCGGACGAAACATGGGCGGAGACCCCCTTATGGCTCTCCGAACGGCTCGGCTCTAGACTCGATATACTCAATTTTTCGTATGCCGCAGGTTTATGGCAAAAAAGCAGCATTGCCAGCGCATCAAGCGATCTGAAGACCTGCCTAGAATCGGCTTACGCCGATTATAATTTTCTCATTTTCATCACCCACAGCAGTGGTGGTTTGGTGGTTAAGCATATGCTTAACCAATCATTCGACGATGTTTCCAACCAACTCGACAAGCGCAACTTTTCGTTTGCCGACAGCTCGGCTTTATGGCTAAAGACCCGCCGTGTTATCAATATCGCGGTACCCCATCAAGGTAGCGACCCTAGCTTAAGTCGATTAGCACAAAGCAGTTACCAATACGCTTATTGGCTAGCAAAACCATTTCTAAGTCTATTACGCGGAATCACTCAGGGCGCCGCCGATGTGGGTAAAAATGAAATTATCGGCTACTTGCGCTACCAGCACCCTTATTTATTAGCCCTGCAGGAAGACAACCAACGGGCAGTGGTTTCTTCTCAGCAAAACAAGCTGTTATACCCCTCATTCTTCGATATTATTGGCAACGCCGATACCGCCGTTGCTAACACCGAGCTTAACGGCAAGCGAGCAACCCTCCGCGGTAATCACGATAGCATTAAAATTCCTGATCACCGAGACGGGCCGATTATGGACGTGCTGGTATCCCAAGTGGAGGATTTTTGTGGCGCCAACTACTTCCTCTTGCTGCACGCCTTTGAAAGCTGTAAAAAACTGGATAGTTTAAACCAGCAACTCGGCACCCTTCAGCTAATTGGAGACGACGAACAACAGCCCAATAGCGGTAGCCAATCCGATACATTCAACCATCTTTATCAGCGTTTTGGCCCGCAGAAAAATCGCAGCCCGCGGCAGCTACTCCTCACCGGTAGCGGCGGCGTTGGAAAATCAACCGTGATGCGCGCCTTACTATGGCAACTATCGATTGACTATCTAATACGCCCGGGGGAAAAACAAACGGTTCCGCTGACCATTCCCTTACAAATGTTATCGGCTGACGATATTAGCGGCGGCTTGAGCTGGGATAAGTTGTGGTTATGGCATGAAAACTGGATTAGTGAATTACTGCCAAATTCTACGTTTAAGTCCAGTAAAATCACCGCCTGTTTCGAACAACAAGCCATCTGCGTCGTATTTGATGGTGTAGATGAATTTCTCGCCCTACACCATGAAATCAATAGCAGCCAACTGTTGAATATATTCGACGCCGCAATGCAACGTTACCGGCACAACCAGAACTTCTCAATTTTAACCGTCTGCCGCAACAGCCTTGCCGAAGCCAACGACTTTGCCAGCCACAGTGGCGATATCTACCGGTTATCACCACTCACCCTAGAGCAAGCGATAGATAGTTTCCCCGTTTGCTCGAAGTGGCTCAACCACGTACAAGACGAAGGTCTACTTGAGGTCGTGCTCACCCCCTTGATTCTATCCACACTCGACGAAGAAATGGACTGCTCGGCTAAACAACCCGTCAACACCAGTCATATTCTGCGTCAATCAATTGATTCAATCCTACGCAAAAGTAGCCTAACCACACTCACCTTAGCCGATGGTCGTAAGGTTAAACAAAGTCACTTACTATTGATATTAACCCTCATCGCTTGGACATTCTTTAAAAATGCCCTTGGTGAAATCAGCCTCAGCCGAATGCGCAATGAGGTACAACGAATCGCTCAACAATGGAGCGCACACTTAAAAACCCAGCAATTAGAAGAAGAGTACGCCAATTTAACAACCAGCCTCAGTTTGCTCGATGACCCGCAATTGATTGCAGGTTTAGTACAGCGCAGCTTATTTGTTACCACCGGACATAACAAAATTCGCTTCTCAAACCGCCAGTGGCACGACTACCTCGTAGCACTTTATTTCAAGCAATGCCTACTACTAGGGTATGTCGATGAATTTGCGGAAACCGCCTTCAACCCAACCATTTACACCATGGCCGGAGAACTTATGCACCGCGATACCATTAGCGAACCGATGGTGCAACACGCCATTACTCGTTGGCAAGCCACCGGCAAAGCCTCTATCGTAAGTGATATTTTAGCCTTTATCTCATGGACAACCGTCGCTATTGAACCGGCTGCAGTACGCTTATTATTATCTCAAACCGCTCATTACAACGAAATTACCCGGATCATTTTATTATCTAGTTTTGGTTACCGGGGGCTAGAAAGCAGCCCCGATGACCGTTCGGCAAAGGATATTCGCGCCGCCTTATTACCAACGCTGAGGATCATCGCTAATTGCGAAACCTGTCCAATAGGAGATCGCATCGCCTCTAGCTTGGCTTGGTGTTATTTACGCGCTTACGCCGTTAAATTCGGCCTCCCCATGATTGACAAACCATGGCCGGATTTACGTTTCAACGATGACGGCCAAAAAGCCGCCTTATCGGCGATGTTCACCGAAGTTGACGGCAAATTTGCACTAAATAAGTACACTAAATCATTACAAATTGCCTTTTTGTCGGCCGTTAAACACGCACAAAAGAACCCAAATTTATTAATCAGGTCAATGCATTACCTGTATTTTCTAGTTATTGCCAAAAAATTTGGTGCCCACGTCATCGAATTAAACGATGGCTTAGACGAACTACTCAGTGAGCAATCCTATTTAGCCAGCATGTTGGCCGAGCACGCAAGCATACCCGAGCTGACACAATTATTTCAGCACTTTCAGGCACTCGACCAACAGAGCTAATAAACAGACGTTACGGCAGCCTCTTTAACCAAGCTTTTTCCAGCCGTTTTTCAGAAATGGGTTGCCGTGTTTTTATTTGCTGGGCAAATAAAGATATTCGGTACTCTTCCAGCATCCAGCGAAAGGAATCGTCCTCTGGCAGTTCATCTGCCGTCACCGCCGACTGCCAAAACAAATCTTCGAAACGTTTCGCCAAAACAATCTTTTCCGCATCTTTATGTAACTGGCCTTTCGCCTTCTCCAGCCTAGCCTGTATGGCTTTTAAATAACGCTGATATTCAACTAACTGATCCGCTGGCACGTGCCGCACAAAACCTTGATAACACAAAGACGATAAATGTTTGACCGCATCAGCGTGTAAGCCTGGTTGTTGAACCCAATCTTCTAAATTCACCTTCACGGTTTGATAAAGCGTCAACGTTTTTGCAATCGCCTGCGATAACTCATAACCCTTCGCATAAATCGACACATCACTCGCATCGATAAGCTCATTAAACTCGGCTTCACTGCGAATATCTTTCCCGACTAACAAGCTGGCCATTAATTGGTGGGCTAAATCATCAAAAATATCTTCGCCCATCGCAGACTCACAATACGGATGCGACTTAAGCTGCTGGTAACTAAACGCGTGCTGGGTGCTAATCGCCGATTGTCGAGTGAGTTTTTTTAGCTCTTTCGAGAATTTCAGCCTAAACAAACGAATCAACCCTTGCTGATGCAGCTTTTTTGCCTCGCTTTCTGAGTCGAGTAAGGTCAAACCTACACTATCTTTCTCATCAAGCAGCGCAGGAAAACCTTGAATAATCTGCCCTTTATGCTCAATCGCCTGTTGATTAGGAATACTATCAAACTGCCAGTTTTTTAACCCTGAATGTGACAAGGCGCTGCTCAAAGAAGATTGAAACTGCTGACCCGCTTTTTCGGCATACGTCAGTTTAAGCGCATTGAGGTTTTTCGACTGCGCCAATACTTCCGCCTGATCACCGATAATACGGAAATTCATCTGCAAATGGGTTGCCAACTTATCGCAATCGAAATCGCTCGCCAACACCTTAATCGCACGATTTTTATTCAATTGATTCGCCAAGCTTTGCAGTAAACTGCCACTCGCATAATCCATCGCCGCCACACACTCTTCCACACAGCTCGGTACCGGTACAAAGTGTTTACGTAACTGCTTCGGCAAGCCCTTAATTAAGGCCTGTAATTTTTCCTCATACAAGCCTGGAACCAACCACTCAAAAGGCTCATTACTGAGCTGATTAAGTTGCGCTAAAGGAATCATCGCGGTGACCCCATCTTCGTCCTGACCCGGCTCAAACAAATAATTCAACTCAACCACCACCCCATTAATTAACCGTGTATCAGGGAATTGATCGGGGTCAATCGTCGTCTTATCGTTGTTCGCTAAATCGTCCAGAGATAAGCTTAATAAGGCGTGTTTTTCGTCACTTTTTAACCATTTATTGAGGGTCGCTAAACTGCTAACCGTGGCCGGTATTTTAGTGTCATAAAAGTCATACAAAGCCTGCTCATCCGCCAGCAAATTCACCTGCCGGCCTTTCTGCTGCTCATACTCCAACGACTCTAATAACTGTTTATTATGTTTAAAGAACTTTGCAAAACAGGCCATATCCCGTTCCACCAGCCCATGCCGAATAAACAACTCTCGCGCCACCACCTTATCCGTTCGGCTTAAAGGCGCCTTCCGCCCCTTACTGATCACCAGACCAAATAACATGACCTGTTCATACACCATTGCTTGGCCCGATTTTTTTGACCAATGCGGCTCGTAGTACTGCTTTTTAATGAGGTGCGGGGCGGCTTTTTCTATCCATTCTGTCTTCACCGTCGCCACCGTTCGGCCATACACCCGCGTCGTTTCAACTTGTTCCGCCACCACAATCCAGCTCGGTTTTTTCTTAAACAAACTCGATGATGGGTGAATATGAAACTTTAATTGCCGCGCACCCAAGTATTCGGCGTCCTCATGCCTAAAACCAATGCGTGTTACCAAGCCGCTCAAGAGCGCTTGGTGAACCAAGTCATCATCGGCCGCATTGGTATTCAACTTTAATTTCAGGGTTTTGCAGGCCAGGTCCATTAATTGACGACGAATATCCTGCCAATCCTTTAAACGCATATACGACAAGAAATTTTCCCGGCAATACTTGCGGAATTGATTACTCGACAAGGCCTTCTTTTCAGCTTGGAATTCCCGCCAAAGTGTTAAAAATGACAAAAAATCTGACTTTTCATTTTGATAGGCCAAATGCTTGGCATCCGCATATTTCGCCTTATCGCTAGGCCGCTCTCTGGGGTCTTGAATCGACAACGCCGATACAATCGTTAACACCTCGTCTAAACAACCGAACTCATCGGCCGCCAGCAACATCCGGCCAAACTGCGGGTCTAACGGGAAATGCGTTAAACGCCGACCTATGTCGGTTAACTTCTCGTCATCATCCAACGCGCCGAGCTCATGCAAACTACGCACACCGCTGCGAATCATCTTATCCGCCGGCGGCTGTAAAAATGGAAATTGGTCGATATCAGACAAGCGCAGCGCCTTCATCTGCAAGATGACCGAGGCTAAATTAGTCCGCATAATCTCTGGCTGAGTGAACTCAGGCCGCTGATTAAAATCCTCTTCACTAAATAAACGAATGCAAATACCCGGCGCCTCACGCCCACAACGGCCACTACGCTGATTAGCGCTTGCTTGAGCTATCGGTTCAATCGGTAACTGCTGAATTTTACTGCGTTGACTAAAACGACTAATCCGTGCCAAACCGGTATCAATCACACAACGAATGCCCGGCACCGTGAGTGACGTTTCGGCCACATTGGTGGCTAACACAATACGCGTTTTTTTATGCGCTTGGAAAATCTGCGCCTGCTCCTTGCCGCTTAAACGAGAATACAATGGCAGAATTTCACAGCCCGGCGGGTGGTGTTTACGTAATGCCTCAGAGGCTTCACGAATTTCACGCTCACCACTTAGAAACACGAGAATATCGCCCGCCTTATCACGGTGTAATTCAGCCGCCGCATCCACGATACCTTGCACCATATCTTGGTCACTCTGCGCAGAATCCACCCCAATTGGCCGATAACGCATTTCTACCGGATAGGTGCGCCCCGAGACATTAATAACGGGCGCATCATTAAAGTGCTTAGAAAAACGATCGGGGTCAATCGTCGCCGAGGTGACGATCAATTTCAAATCGGGACGTTTCGGCAACAGCCACTTCAAATAACCCAATAAAAAATCAATATTCAAGCTGCGTTCGTGGGCCTCATCCAGAATCAAGGTGTCATAACGGCTCAAATAGGGGTCGCTCTTGATTTCTGCCAGTAAAATACCGTCGGTCATCAGTTTAACCAAGGTATCAGCCTCTTCTTTCGCTTGAAAACGAATCTTATAACCGACACCCTTCCCTAACTCAGTTTTTAGCTCCTGCGCAATACGTTGCGCAACGGTAATGGCGGCTAAGCGACGCGGTTGGGTATGGGCAATTTGACCTTTAAAACCACGCCCAAGGTCTAAACAAATTTTGGGTAATTGAGTCGTTTTACCGGAACCCGTTTCCCCACAGAGAATAATCACCTGATGCTTGTCGATAAGAGCCGCAATTTCATCCCGTTTCGCCGAAATAGGTAGATCAGGGTATTCAATGATCGGGCAACTGGCTCGCCGACGCTCAACTTGAGCGCTAGATTTAAGCAGCTTCTGCTGCAGTGCCGTTAATTTATCCGGCTGTCTTGATTTCTGCGCCGCCAACCGCTTGATTTGATTCTTTAATGAAAACTGGTCTTTACTCAAACAGCCCGGCAATAGGGCACTGAGTTCTTTAAAGCTTGGTGTGTTCGACATAGGTTAACGGCGGTAACAAATTAGTAACCAGCGATTATACCGCGAGCAAGGCTTATTGGCCCAATTGCTGGGCCAATCCCATTAAATTGGCTTAAAGACCAAACTAAACGTCAACGGCACTGCCGAGGCAATAGACGGCAACTTGGCAACGGTCATTAATTTCTGAATACCGTCGCTTAACGCAAAATCAGCCGCATTCAGCATAATCGGCGCTATCGAACTCACCAATAAAGCGCCATCCGCCAAGGCAACCACGCGTAATGTTGTCGCTATCATTGTCGCTTCACCGTGTACCTTAAAATTCAGCTCCAGCGGTAACAACAGGCTATCGCCTGCTTTCAGCGCTTGTAATGTCTGCACATTCAATTGTGTACTCACTGCCGCGCTCGGAAACAACGCCGTTTCAAATAACATCCCCTGCATCCGTTCATTGCGAATAGCGATATGTGTTTCCACACTGCTTAGATCCACCGTCAACTGAGCCAAACCAGTGTTATCAACACCACCGCTGAGCCGCGTGAACGTATGGACTTCGCCAATTTTAGCTTTCTTAATTGACACAAAATTGATTGATGATCCCGCATTATCAAGCTGATACTCAGCCTGTGCAACGGCAGCAAACAACAATAAAAAAATCACAGCAAAACACTTTTTAAGTTGCATAACGAATCCCTCCTTAGTTATAAAATAAATATTACAGTTACACGCATCGTCTAACCTAGGTTTATTGTGTCGATTATACAAAACTTGTCAATCACTGAGCGGCAAGTAATGAGCTAAACGTAAGCCACAAAAAAGCCCCAACATCTAAAAGACGTTGAGGCTTTACTGTAAATGGTGCCCGGACACGGATTCGAACCATGGACACGAGGATTTTCAATTATAAAGACCGGCATTTCACAACCCCATGATAATCGACTAAAAATCACCACAAGAGCCTTTACCTAAAGGATTCATGCAAACTCTCTTTATCTCTCTAGTTTTCTGTAATATATTCAAAATCACTGTTAAAAGTTACACTGGTGTTACACTGAGGCGAAAACATGGAAAGAAAATTTAACTTCACACAGGCAAGGATTAAAGAACTGGCTACCCCAGAAAAAGGCAGGATTGATTATTCTGATAAAGAAATCACAAAGTTAATTTGTCGGGTTAGCCATACCGGCTCTAAATCATTTATCGTTAGAAAACGGGTTGCTGGTAAATTAAAAAATGTCACCATTGGTAAATTTCCCGATATTTCCGTTATCGAAGCAAGGAAGAAAGCCCATATTTTTCTCACCGACCTTAATTCAGGCATTGACCCAACAGCCGCAAAACGGAAAAACAAAGTAGCTCAGACAAAACTTATCGACGTATTAGAACTATACCTAGCAGGTCGAGAGCTAAAGCCACTCACCGTTAAAGACTACCGGAGCAAGTTAAGGCTAGGTTTTAATGACTGGTTAGAAAAGCCAATAAGCACCATAACCGAAGACATGGTGTTAAAACGTCAAAAGAAAATAAGCCTAACCGGCAAAACAACCGCCAATACCACCATGAGGGTTTTGCGGCTTACGATGAATTACGCCAAGGCCGTAGGCATGATAGACAGCACACCTACCGACATACTCAGCAAAGCAAGGTTATGGCATAAGAGTAATCGCAAAGACCGCGTAATACCTAGTAAGCAACTAAAAGCATGGCATGAAGCCGTAGAAGCCCTAAGCAATGATAAAGCAAAGGTTTATTTACTCATGGCGTTATACATGGGTTTTAGAAGCAATGAGCTTTTAACCCTTGAGTGGTCGAATATTGACTTTAAGAGCAAAAGTATACGGCTACTGAGCACCAAGAACGGCTCAAGCCATAGCTTGCCTATACCAACACCACTACTGCCCTTTATTGAGTCGTTGCGTACCCAAGCTGGGCGCTCCACGTGGGTTTTTGGTGGAAACAATACTAACAACCCTATGGCCGTACCGATTAAGCCGATTAGAACCGTTACAAAAGCTACCGGCGTAGAGTTCAGCCCGCACGACTGCCGACGCACCTTTGCAACCATAGCAGAAGCCGTGAGCCTACCTATGAGCATGATTAAGCGATTAATGAACCATGTCACCACTAACGAAGTTACAGGCGGCTACATCGTCACAGAAGAGGAAACACTACGCGCAGCCATTAACAAGATAGCTGGCTACATTCAGGCCAGAGTCATCCACAAAGATAATGTTATTAAATTACTAACCAATCACTAAATAAAAATGCGCCTAACTACAAAATCACACTTTTACATAAGCATTACATTGATATTGCATAATATTTTCATACTACTCTAGTAATAACACCTAACTTATTGCTATAAATAGAAATTAATTTTCATTAATATTTCACTAACGCTTTCATTATGCCAGCAAAATACAACCTTCACAGCCACGGCCCTTTTACCTTTCAAGTGGGTTTGGGTGAGACAATTCGACATCTAGTTGAGCGTGTAGACTATGGCAACCGAATGCTTATGAGCATGCCTGCCTACTCTCAAATTGCAGGACAACTTGAGCAACAGGCTATGGTTACAGGGATTGCCAGTACCGATACAATAGAGGGAGGTGATGTTTCTGATATTGAAGCTGAAGCAGTCTTACAAGACCCAAAGGAAGCAGCAAACAACAGAGAAAGAAGAATCAAAAATTTAGCTAGCGCCTATAGCTTCCTTGATGAATATGTTACCAAAAATAGCGAAGAGCCAACTCTACCAATTACCAGCAACATGGTTAAGTCTCTACATTGTATTGTGTCCGACGGACTGACTGACAGTGATTACCGCTCTGGAGAGTATCGAGACCACCCTAAAGGTATTATCACTCATGTAGGCGACGATGCTCACGGAGGCCGGTATAAACCACCAACAGCACATGCTGATATTTGCACTCTCATGACTGGGCTTGAAAAGTGGGCCATATCTGATGAGCAGCAAAACTCCTCTCCACTCATCAGAGCAGGGCTTATTCACTACTACTTCGAACGCATTCACCCTTTTTATGATGGTAATGGGCGTGTAGGTCGACTATTAGAAAAAGCCATTCTATATCACGGTGGCTACCAAGGCTGGGTAAAAGGGCTTGACCGATATTATCTAGACCATATTGATGATTATTATTTCGCCTTCAACCACTGCCGAAAACAGGAGAAGAAACAACCTGAGACCTGTAATACGGAATTTATTGAATTAGCTTTAAAAGGAATGGCTGAGACCATTGAAAGAATTCATAACAACGCCAGTAGCATAGCTAGCAGAATGATGGGGCTAGCTATCTTAGGCGACTTACTAAGGAAGGGACAGATAAACTCAAGGCAGCATGAGCTATATGAAAACATCATGGACTACGCCAAAGGCTCAATCACCAAGCATGACTTGAATAGCGAACGATGGTACAACGCGATGTACTCAGAGCTTTCTCCAGCCACTAAAAGCCGCGATTTAAACGGCATGATAAAAATAGGCCTACTTAGAAAAGATGGCTCAACAATTACAGCTGGAAGCTTGCAACTTTAAAGCGGCTAAAACGAACTTATAGTCTTAGTGGTGCGCATCGGGCACCGTAAAGGAATTTATTAGAAGCAATTACCACGAAATCAACAGCAGCCCATTAGGGAAAACAATAATTAGCAAGGAAGAAATATGTTAACAGCAGATGTAAATGAAGCCATTGAATTTAGCCATAAATCAATTAGCGACCTAGGCGCGTTGCTTAGCTCAATATTAGCCCAAAGCGCAGAAGGAACAGCCGCACATAACTTGGCAGGAATTGGCACGTACTTAGCCGATGACTACTCATCCGTAATTGAGTCTATGTCGGCCAATATCCAAGAAGCTAACAGCGAAGCAATATAACCCCATCAAGCCAAGTCTAGGGTAGCTCCCGAAAAGCTGGACACATTCACCAGCTGGCTTGGTTATTATTTGAACGATGCGAAGGAGCGGCGTATGAGAAGGCTAAAGGATGTGGACTTAGAGGTGCTTTCAAAATTACTACAACACATGGAATGTACGGGTTTTGAATTTGAACCAGAACACCTAATCTGTAAATATGATGATTATCATGCGTCTAATGGTCTTATCGACGCAGGTGAGTATGCGTTATATGCCTATTTTTTATTAGAGGAGTGGAGTAATCGGGTATATGAGGAAGGAAAGCCATTTTTTGGTGACCAACATGAAATCCGCATAGCGTCATTTTTACTTCATGATGACTTGTTGCCAGAGGCGGCAAGAAAGGCCTTTGCGTTATTAATGCTGGAAACAATGTATGACGCCACTGAACGTAAAGTTAAATTTAATCCATTGTTTATAGAGCCGCCACCTAGAGGGAGGGTACGTGATTCGCTTAAACAATATGCTAGATATAGTGAAGTGGGGGCTTTACGTGTTGCTGGGCAAACACTAAAAAAAGCAAGCGAGTTAGTAGCAGAAAAACATAATGTGTCGCCCGAAACCATCCGAAGAGAGTACAACAGGTTGAAAAAAGAATTCCTTGACCAATCCCGTGGCTGAGCTTTTCATACCCATAAAGGCAGCTCCTGCCATAAGCATCAAACGTTTGATATTTATAAATCAATGACTTACGCTTGGGGGAATTGATTTTTAATTTCCCCGTGTATTTTGATAAATCATCGCTCTAAGCTAACGCTCAATCCTAGAGATTACCTAGGTAAGCAGAGAGTTAGTTATGAGCAATACACAGCACCTTATTACCCCTGAACAAGCAGCGAAATACTTGAGTATTTCGGTGCGTACGCTCGCAAAATGGCGAAGTATTGGCCATCCGAATATTCCATATTCAAAAATCGGCCGGTGTGTTCGTTACAAGCAGTCGGAGCTTGATGCTTACTTGTCTAAGTACTCTCATAATTGTGTGGGTAGTTGAAATGTCTGATTCAGAGCCGTTCACAAATAAGCCTATAACCAAGAATGAGCGTGTATTTAAAGCTCTAATGTCAGGAAGGAGCTTTAACCGCTTTGAGGCTGCTACGCACCTCCATGATCATTGCCTCCATAGTACCGTGGCCACGTTGGAACAGAAGCACCGAATAACCATAAGTAGAAAGTATGAAACGGTACGCGGCTATATGGGGAATCCTACAAAGTGTTGTAGATATTGGATTTCTGAAAAAGAAATTAAGCGTATAGAAAAAAGCAAGCGTCAGCTTAACGGGTAAGGGCTTTGTGGCTAAAACAAAACAGTCTCTGCCATTCGATAAAAGAGGTGGGGTAGTTGCTATACAAAGGCCTCTATTGGAATCAGAGAATTACTTGACCCTAAGGCCTCAACAAAAGGTATTGATTACATTGCTGCAAATCCATTGGAGAAATTATAAGCCAGTTGACTATGGGGTTGAGGAAGCAGCTAAAAAAATACCTTGTGACCGACGAATAGCAATGCGCGCATTTAAGGTGCTAGAAGAGCGTGGCTTCATATCCTTAGTGGATGAATCAATATTCAATAGTCGAACGCAAAGCAAATCAAGGTCATGGCGTTTGAATTGGCTTCCATTTAATAGCCTCCCACCTAGCAACAAATGGGAGCTATGGAAAAATGAAAATTAAAGTTACCGGTGTATTTATGCCACCTAGATGTGGGTCACAGGTAGCAAAAACGCCACCTCAAAATGTGAACTAAAGCCAGAGATGGCATAAATGCTACTTGTAAGAGGAAGGAATCAATGACTTACAAAGGCACCAAGTGGCAAATATACACCACACCTACTATTACCACGTATAGGTAATTATTTTAATCATTTACTTGTATCAAGAGACTTGTATGAGCAGACGTAAGAAAATAGAAATAGCAGCAAAAAGGAATGAAATAGGAAGGTTGTATCTTTCTAAGAAAACACAGGTAGAAATAGGTGAGATTATCGGCTTAACGCAGCAGTCGGTTAGCTTGCACCTTAAAGCTTTGCGTACACGGTGGATAGAATCAGCAGATATAGATTTTAATTTAGCAAGAGCTGAGGAGATAGCGAAACTAGACAACTTAGAAAGGCTTGCTTACGAGGAATGGGTGGTTTCAAAGCAACCGAAAATAACTGTGACTATCGAAGAGGAATCAGGGGTAGAAGTAAAAAAACAAACGCGAACAGAAATGCCGCACGGCAACCCAAAGTTCTTAGACGTTATTCATAAGTGCGTGGCAAAGCGCTGTGAGCTTTTAGGGGTTCTTGCGCCTAGTAAGATTGCAGCCACTACACCTAATGGCGAGCATCCAGCTGAAGGTTTGGGTTTGGTAGGGCTGTTGCGAGAGGCTAAGCGGATTAGGGCAGAAGCTAAGGAGGTAAGCATTCAAGATAAAATTTATGAGCAAGTGATGAATGCAACTAAGTGAACGGCTGCCCAAAACGGTACGGGGGTTAGATGAGGAATAAACATATTTTTAAAATGAAGAAAGGGTTAGCAAAAGAAGCTCCCATTAGATAACCTTAACTTTTGGTTTATATACCTACACCTATACTTAAAAAAAGAAGTCATTTTTATACTATGGAGAGATTAATGATGAGCGTTAAAAGAATTAGTAAGCAGGCACCGGTGTTTTTAACATTTGCGATGCTGCTCCATTCATCTTTTGCAATTTCTGGCAGTGCTAAATACCTTACAAAAGGTTACATACAAAATCATAATGGTCAGGATTGCTGGTATAGGCAATCCGTAGAAAAAGAAAGCAAGTATTTTTTTGGACGCTTAACACAAACTGTTGGGGTGCTTACTTTTGATAGCCCCAGCTGTATGGCAGGGAACGGCTTTGAAAGGGATGCAAACAAGATGATGATTAATAATGCTATTTCTCGTTGGTATTCACATTCCGATGCTAAATTCAAAACCCGTGTACGGGAAATGTATAAAAGCAGCCCATTGCAAAAAAAAGGGCAGTGTATACAGTCGTCAAAATATCCGGCTATGGGGATAACTATTGATTATCTAATTGAAAAAGACAGCATAAAAGAGGTAATACACGGGGGCAGCGTGAGCGGTTGCACTAACTAGCAAAGCTCCATCTTTGAAATATCATTAACATTTACCGATAAAAGGATTTATAGAGTGTCACTAATAAACTGTTCTGAATGTAATAAAGAAATAAGCAGTGGAGCGCGTGAATGTCCGCATTGTGGGAAACGTATAACGTCAAAATTTACATGGGGTTTTATTATCGTGATGGTCTGCTACTCAATATATATGACGCTTAAATAAAAAAGCTGGCAAAAAAGCCAAGAATCCCCAAATTATTGCTAATGAAGCCAAAAAGAAGCGTGGATTAAAGAAAAAGAGAAACAGCTCCTGCTAGATGATGCAAGGGCTACAGTCTAAAAGGAAACGAACAGCTAACGGTTAGAGCATCAAGGGCTGCGGTCAATAAAACGAGGCGTTCCGAGTTTCAAGCCTAATATCCACATTTAAAATACTCTGGTAAAACACTTTGAAAGTTACACTGGTGTTACACCAACAAAAAAGCCCCAACATCTAAAAGATGTTGAGGCTTTACTGTAAATGGTGCCCGGACACGGATTCGAACCATGGACACGAGGATTTTCAATCCTCTGCTCTACCGACTGAGCTATCCGGGCACACGATATGGTCGCGTATTAAACAGGGGTCAGCCCATTTAGTCAAGCGTACGATAGAAATTAACCGTTATTTAGCCGGATCGACGTAACCTTCGGGCGTTTGCGCCTCGTCGGTGAACAAAAACTTCTCCATTTCAGCCTTTAATAAGGCACGTGCTTCGGGTTCAAAGGGGGTCAGGCGATTTTCGTTAATGATCATCGTTTGTTGTGCTAACCAAAGCTGCCAAGCTTCTTTGGAAATGTTTTTCAGAATCCGCTCTCCGACCTCACCTGGCATCGGTGATTTTTCTAAGGCTTCGGCTTCACGCTTTAATTTTTGGCAATACATAGGGTTCTCTGCTGAATGGGAGTTTACTTCGTTAGCTGTTCAATCAATTGGCTAACGGGTTTCGGTAAGCCTATTTTCACACGACTGGCGGATTGATACCAGCAGGTTCTAGCCGACTCGGCTATCCGCCCTGTGACCTCGGTTGCCGGATAAACAATCGCTGTATAGTCCAAGTGGTAATGCGAAAAGGTATGACGCTTCTCTAACAAGGTTTCAGCCGTTGTTAAATCTATGCCTTGCCGCTCACACCAAGCAAGCAGTTCATCGTAATCATCAAAGCTAGGGAAAGCCCATAGACCACCCCATAGACCCACCGCTGGCCGCTGCTGCAACTGCACTTCGTTCTGTTTCTTCGAGACCAGCCAATAACAGCGTTTAACCGGTAAACTAGCTCGCTTTTTAGGCGTCGGTAGCGCAGCGACTTGATCTTGCTTGAGAGCCAAGCAGTGCTCGCTTAAAGGGCAGCTCGTACAATTGGGTTTTGCCCGTGTACACACCGTAGCCCCTAGATCCATCATCGCTTGATTATATTCACCGGATCGCTGCTCGGGGCTGAGGGTTTCGCTCAACTGCCACAGTTTCTTGAGAGTGGCCGTATTGCCCGGCCACCCCGATACCGCGAAACAGCGGCATAATACCCGTTTCACATTTCCATCGAGGATCGCCGCAGGCTGACCTAGGGCCAAGCTGGCAATAGCGCCCGCCGTAGAGCGGCCAATCCCAGCCAATTCAGACAAACCCGCGACCGTGCTAGGGAACACGCCTTTATGCTCAGCAATCAACTGTCTCGCGGTTTTGTGCAAGTTTCGCGCGCGGGCGTAATAACCCAGCCCAGACCAGTAATGCAGCACATCATCCAACTCGGCAGCCGCCAAGTCTTGTAGGCTTGGGAACTGCTGAATAAAGCGCTGGAAATAAGGAATCACCGTTGCTACTTGGGTTTGCTGCAACATGATCTCAGACAACCAAACGTGATACGCCGTTGGCGTTTGCTGCCAAGGGAGGTTTTTCCTACCGTGTTGATCAAACCAATCGAGCACTAGGGCCTGAAAACCATCAGCCCCTAGCGTTAGCGTCGAAACATTCTCGCTTAAAACAGGCCTTTTAATAACTCACCCGCCCTACCCTTTAGCTTTTCATTTAATTTATCTTGCAACTTGCTCTTCAGCTCTTGCTTCTTTTCTTCAATTTTTTCTTGCTGGGTCGCCAGCAAAATAGCTTTCACGTCCAATTGAATGCTCGGCTCGGTAAATGTTCCAGCCACATTAACCGGAACACGTAGGTTTTTAAGGTCTTTCGTATCAGCCCGTTCAGCCTCACTCAACGCCTTTGTACGCTGTAAGGTCAAACGGTAATCGAGCTTTTCACTGACCAAGTCTGCACTACCGGCCCCGACTACGTTGATTAACGGTGAGCTGATCAGTAAGTCATCGTTTTGCACTAAACCATTCATAATTTTCGCGCTGGCAGACATATCACTAAATGGTGTACTACCGGTGCCAGCTGTCGAAATCGCCGATACATCGCCCTTCAATACGGCTTGCGCCTGCTGCATCAGCGCGGCAACGTCAATACCGCTGATCGCGCCCTCTTTTAAACTAAGCGAAGCGGTGCCATTAAGCGCCGATTTGAACGCCGCAATACTATTCCCGCGGGTGTTTACATTCGCCTTAATATTTGCCTCACCTGACAAGCTGGACTTCCCTGTTAGGTCCAGCAATAAAGGCCCAATATCAATATTAGACGCTTGTTCCTTAACGCTAATTCTTGGTGTTTGTTGGCGCGCATCAACGACCGTCTTACCGCTATAACTCCCGTTGTAAAAGGCTTTAACTTGCTGTTCGCTGCTTAATACACCATTTTTTGCCAGCAGCTGCAAACTCACTTGCTCGGCTTTCAGGCCATTCACTTTCAAGGCACCAATTTCAAATTGACCATCGATATTTAACCCACGAATCGTTTCAACGGGAATCAATGCACTCGCCACCGGGCTAGCTAACACCGCCTTCGGTTTGGCTGTCGAGCCTTCAACGGCGGCTTGCTTGGGCAAATAACGATCTACATCAATCGTATCTAAGGCTAAATTAAAATTAACCGCTGGCTTAGACAAGTTTTCTAACGCAACAAAACCCGTTAGCTTTGAGTCATCAAAAGTTATCGTTAAGGGTTCTAACTTAACTTGGCCTAAATCCGCTAAGTCAACGGTCAGTTGGCTGGCTAAACCCACTTGCATCGCACCATTTGGAATCGGCTCACCCGCCGCGTCGATGGCTAACTTAATATCATGAAAATTAAACCGATTCAATGCCTCGTTAATTAACAAATCCCCGCTTAGTTCTAACCTAGCCGTCACCTTAGGTTGGCTACTATCAACGGTAAACGCCAAGTCAACAGCCATCGGCTTACCGAGAGATAATGACTCGGTCGTCAGCTCTAAATCTATTAAACGGTAACTTTCATTATTACTCGCATCAAACCAATTAACATTCGCATCCATAATTTCAACGCCGCCAATGGCAATCGCCGCTAGCTCAGCCCCTGAGGGTGTATTGTTTGGTGTTGTCGTCGCTTGCACCGCCTTCTTCGCAGAAGGTTTTGCCAAGTCAGCCCAGTTAGTCACACCTTGCTGGTTTTTTGCTAAATTCAAGGTCAAGCCTTTCAATACAATCGTACTCACGTCGATTTGATGGCTAATTAAGGGAAGTAATTTAATTTTTACATTCGCCTGCTCGATCTGCGCAAAATAATTGTCTTTAAAACCGTCTGCATTACTGAGGCTGACTTGATTAATACCCACACCCAACCAAGGGAAAACTGAGAGACTCAATTCACCGTTAATCAACAAATCGCGGCCGGTTTTTTCCTTGACTGCCTGCTGAATTTCTTCACGATAGTCATTCGGATCGATAATCATTGGTGCGGCAATAACCGCCAACACCAGCAAAAACACCAAGCCGGCGATAATTTTTAGCAACTTCCCCATTTCCCTAACTCCCTTGTTGAAATATGAACCTGCGCTATTAAAACAAAATTCAAACGCAACGCTAGTATTTTATGCTGCCAATAGACCCTGCATGTCGGCCAATTCTTGTTTCGAATCGATCAGTAATTGCAAGGTATTATCCGGCCCTAGCTCACCCAAATTAAATCGATGAAATGCGGGAATATCACTGAGTGATGGACAGCGCCTAAATTCAGCCGTACCAATGCTTGCGTGAACTCTCGCAATTAGAATCAACTCGGGCAAACCTGCCTGCTCTCGATCTAATAACCAATTTTTCCTCTGCCTGATGACTTCAATCTTGTCCTCGAAGCCCCATTTCCCCATAATAGTTTCACCCACCTTCGGTGCAAGAGAGTCGATACACGCCTGCCTCGCCTTATCATCCTGCAAAATAGCGGGGTATTGTTCTAGCGCGCCCAAGATCGCGGGCACCCCTATATCTTGAAACAAACCCGCCAACATCGCATCACTGGGGTTAATATCAGGCACCTTCTCCGCTAAAAAATACGCCATCACCGCCATCTTGGTGGAAAACTGGTAGGTTTCTCGCAAATGTTTTTTAATCGCCGGATTAGAAGAATGGAAAACCGCTCTTGATAGAAATGCCAACGATAGGTGGTAGGTTTCCCGCTTACCTATTAACGCAACCGCTCGCTCAACGTTTTTTGCCGGCATTCTAGTCATATACCGTAAGCTGCGCGCAGTCTTAATAATAAACCCCGCCAAACCCATATCACTCTCGATGATTTTGGCAAACATTTTTGCATTACCCTTCGGCGCATTCAGCGCGGCTAATATTTTCAACCCAACCTCGGGCATCACCGGCAATAACGATTTGTTGGTGTTAATTTCCTGATATATCTCTTGGTAAATCTTATCCATAAGCCAGTCACCTTTTAAATTTGGGTTAACAGCACCAGTAGCAGCAAATAGCTCTACTATGCCTTTATCGCACAACAAACCTCGTTCGTTAAATTCTTTTTTCGATGGTTTTTAACAAAACAGCAGGTAATATCCATTTATTATAGGTATGATTCTCAACCTTTATTATAATTTTAGCCGGTATCCATACACGATACTCAACCAACAGGCCTTAATCATGGACGCAATTAAAACAGACGACACTCGAATTCTAAGCACTCAAGAAATCATTTCACCGGAGCAACTACACCAAGAACTGCCCATCAGTGATGCCGCCGCGAACACAACCGTTGCCGCTAGAGAGGCTGTACATAAGGTTTTACACGGTGAAGATGATCGTCTGCTAGTGGTCATTGGCCCCTGCTCCATCCACGATACGGATGCCGCATTAGACTACGCTGCACAATTAAAGCCTTATATCGATAGCCTCTCCGATGATTTAATCATCGTCATGCGTGTTTATTTTGAGAAGCCTCGCACAACCGTCGGCTGGAAAGGTCTTATCAACGACCCCGACCTCGATGAAAGCTTTAACATCAACAAAGGTGTGCACCTCGCTCGCGACTTGTTGATTAAACTCAACTCACAAGGCGTGCCGGCGGCCACCGAATATTTAGACCTGATTACCCCGCAATACGTGTCTGATTTAATTGCTTGGGGTGCGATTGGCGCAAGAACCACCGAAAGCCAAACCCACCGTGAGCTATCATCGGGCCTATCCTGCCCCGTTGGTTTTAAAAACGGCACCGACGGCACTATTAAAGTCGCCATCGATGCTATTGGCGCGGCTTGTCGCCCACACCATTTTTTATCGGTCACCAAACAAGGGCATTCGGCCATTTTCAAAACGGCCGGTAATGAAGATTGCCACCTGATTTTACGCGGTGGCAAAGAACCTAATTACGATGCTGACAGTGTCGACGCAGCAGCCACTATTCTAGGCAAAGCCGGGATCAATCTACATATGATGATCGACTTCAGCCACGCCAATAGCAGCAAACAACACGAACGCCAAATGATCGTAGGTAAAGATGTCGCTGAGCAAATTGCCGGTGGCGATATGCGTATCAGTGGCGCGATGATTGAGAGCCACCTCGTTGCAGGCCGCCAAGACCCTGTCGAAGGGCAGCCTTTGGTCTACGGCCAAAGCATTACCGATGCCTGCATCGACTGGGATAGCAGCGTACAGTTATTAGAAGAACTAGCGGCCGCAGTACGTACCCGTCGCGCCAACAATATTGATACGGTTAATGACTAAACCAACGCAGATGAATATCCAAGTCAATGGCGAGTCTCGATCACACGTCGAAGGCATGAGCCTAGAGCAGCTCACCAAAGAATTGGGGCTATTCGGCAAACGCATTGCGATCGAACTGAATGAAGAAATTAAACCCGCCGATCAATTTAACAGCATTAAACTTAAGGAAGGCGATATTGTGGAAGTCGTACAAGCGATAGGTGGTGGCCAACCCGATGACCTAATCATCGCCGGTAAAAAATACTCATCCCGTTTACTCGTAGGCACCGGTAAGTACAAAGATATGGCAGAAACACAGGCCGCCATTGAAATGAGTGGTGCCGAGATCGTGACCGTGGCGATTCGTCGCACCAACATCGGTCAAAACCCTAGCGAACCCAACTTGCTGGACGTGATTTCACCGGACAAATACACTATTTTGCCCAATACCGCGGGCTGTTTTACCGCAAAAGACGCATTAAGAACCTGCCGTCTTGCGCGTGAATTACTCGGTGGGCACAATTTGGTCAAGCTCGAAGTATTGGGTGATAAGAAAACTCTCTTCCCCGATATCACCGCCACCCTAGAATCTGCCGAAATTTTGGTAAAAGAAGGCTTCGACGTGATGGTTTATACCAACGACGACCCTATCATCGCCAAACGCTTAGAAGAAATGGGCTGTGTCGCCGTGATGCCACTGGCCGCACCGATCGGCTCCGGTTTAGGTATCCGCAACCCCTACAATATTTTAACCATCATTGAAAATGCCAAGGTGCCGATCATCGTCGACGCCGGAGTCGGTACCGCCTCAGATGCCACCATTGGAATGGAGCTCGGTTGCGATGGTATTTTAATGAATACCGCGATCGCTCACGCCAGCAAGCCGGTACTGATGGCCTCAGCAATGAAAAAAGCTATACAAGCTGGGCGAGAAGCCGCTTTAGCAGGTCGTATGCCACGTCGTCGCTACGCCTCAGCCTCCTCGCCACTGGATGGCTTAATTTAATAGACCCTAGCGTACGCATGACTAACGACTCAAAACCTGCTTTTTTACGCAGAATTCGCAGCTTTGTGAAGCGAGAAGGCCGCTTAACACCCGGCCAACAAAGCGCCATAGATACTGGCTGGCCTCAATTTGGCTTAGACCCTACACAGGCTATCAATACTAGCGAATTATTTGCTAACGATAACCCTGTCACCTTAGAAATTGGCTTTGGCAACGGTGACAGTCTGGCCACCATGGCAGCCGCCGAACCAAACAGGAATTTCATTGGCATCGAAGTACACCGGCCCGGTGTCGGGCACCTTTTACGCCTCGTATTAGAAAAAGGCCTGAGCAATGTTCGTGTCTTCGATACCGATGCGATAGAAGTGTTACAGCAAGCAATCCCCGATCATAGCTTAGATTGTGTGCAATTATTCTTCCCTGACCCTTGGCATAAAAAACGACACCATAAACGCCGTATTGTACGCGCCGACTTTTTAGACCTGATTCACCGTAAACTGCAAACATCGGGAAAATTCCACGCCGCCACCGATTGGCAACACTACGCCGAACATATGCTAGAAACATTAAACGCTCACCCGCACTTTAATAATGCAAGCAGCAGCGATTATAGCGAACGCCCAGAACATAGGCCTTTAACAAAGTTTGAAAACCGAGGTTTACGCCTAGGTCACGGCGTGTGGGATTTGATCTTTCTCGCTAAAGGCTAACGCCCAAGCTGAGCGCAGGTCTTTAGCTCACTCCGCCAACGCATTCAGGCGACATCGGCGGTGAGCACCTCGGGGAACTGAATCGCCTGTAGCAAAGCCTGCAGCTCATCAATCTTACTGGCGATGAGCTCTTGTTTATGGTTATTTTGACTGATCTTCTCATCCAAGGCATCTTGCCCAGCCGATAAACCCCGCAAGCTCTCCAACTTACTTTCCATCATTTTCTTTTGCTCGCTAACCTCAACAATCAGCGATGATAAAGCCTTCGACTTCCAGGCCTTGATATCAGCTTCCGCCTGTTGAAAAATAGCCACCGCCTGCCCACCGATCGTTTCCACAAAACTCTTCGCCAAGGTCTGCTGCCCCATCAAGGCCGCCGCTGAGCTACTGCTAAACTCCAAACCTTCACGCAATAACTGATCTAACTGCGCCTTATAAATATTCGCATCAAAAGCATCCGGTTTCTGCACGTCGATATCGTGTTCATCTTTAAATTTTCGGTAAATCATCGCTAATAACTGCACACTCGTTTGACTCGTTCCCAAAGCGTCATTGAGTAAGAGATTCAAACCGTCAAAAACCTGCTGCATACCTTGATGGATACCCACGCTGGTCCAACTATTCACCATCTCATCACGGCCCTCACTAACGATTTTTTTCACTTGCTCGGGATTAACAACCTCTAATAGATCATCGATTTGTGAATTAAAAATGTGTCGGCTGGTTTTTAGGTGGGATAGGTTTTTACTGTAAGCCGTTTGTTGTTTGCGGGTAATTAATAATAACTCACCTGTCGCATCCTCACTTTGATTATAAATGCTTTGTAAATCGTCCTGATGCGTCGCAATATTCTGCTGACGCCGCTGTAAGACCTGCACCGTCTGCTGCATATGGCTGACCACATCATCGACCACCTTATGCTGCAAAATCTCTTTTTGCGAACCCAGGATTCGTTCTGAAAGAAAACCCTCAAGACCCGCTAAGCGGCTATCCTGTAACGCTTGTTCGTCATCTTTTATTTTCGCAATCAAGGCTTGCTTGGCGGATAAAGGGAAAATATCTTGCTCACCAAGCTCTAACAAACGGGCCGTTTCACTGACTTGTTTATGAATGGACTGCTCCCATTCAGCATCACTCATTAATTCGTCATTGAGCGTATCAATCTTATTCAGCACCACCGCCAAACTATCGGGGTGTTTACTACGGTAGCCACAAATATGTTGTTGCCACATATGCATATCACTCTGGGTCACCCCCGTATCCGCAGCCAGCACAAAAATCATTGCCTGCGCATTAGGCAGCATACTGAGAGTCAACTCCGGTTCACTGCCTAGGGCATTTAAACCGGGGGTATCGAGCACCCTGAGACCTTTTTCTAATAAGGGGTGTGGAAAACTAATGAGTGCGTGACGCCAATACGGAATAACCACTTCGTCCTGTACCTCGGCTGTCGCCAGCCCCAGCTCTTTAGCGAGCTCCGCCGAAACCGTCTTGGTACGCAACAGTTCCATAAAGCTATCTTGCATGGTATCGGGGGCGTCACAATCCAGCTCGATATGCGTCCAGTGTTTAGCTTCTTTTTTATAGTCGTCTATCGACTTTTCCTCGGCACGCGTTTCAACCGCTAATAAGCGTAAATAAGGTTTTTCGGTGGGATCAAAAAACAACTCGGTCGGGCACATGGTGGTTCGACCAGGGCTCGATGGTAATAAGCGCATTCCCGCCGCAGAAAAAAACAAGGCATTAATTAACTCTGTCTTACCACGTGAAAACTCGGCCGCAAACGCAATCGTAATGCTATCTTGTTCGACTAAGCGCAAGCTCTTAATTAACATCAACTCGCTTTCGGTATCGCTTAAAGCTGTATCGTCCAACCAGCACTGGTAGTCTTCAATCGCACTAACCATTGACTGTTTCCACTGCCCATAACTCTGCAGTTGTATATCAAGATTCATTTCGTCATTCATTTGGCTGCTAACAGTATCCATGCCGCTAAGTTGTGGGCTGAATTATAGACGATTATCGAAAAAAATCTGCCGGTAACTGTGATGGTGCTCGCACCCTGACCCGTTTCCGTCGATTATGCGCACCCGCGACGATGCTAAGATTGGATTTCTTTACCCGAAACAACTTCGATAAAAACTGCAGCAACTGCTTATTCGCCTCACCGTCTACCGGCGGTGAGGTCAGTGATATTTTCAGCGCATTATCGTGCAAGCCCTGCAAGACATTACGGCTTGCTCGGGGTTGCAAAAAAACGTAGAACAGTAAATCCTCGCCCTCCCACAAATAATAACTAGAAGACATGCGCCAGCGCTTGAATTGGCGGAATCAGCAGCATTTTCAACAGCTGCAAACCCAGTAAGGCCGCCATCGGGGTTAAATCAATACCGCCAATAGGCGGAATCCAACGCTGAACCGGCCTCGTCACCGGTTCGGTTATTTTATATAACAGGCTCACCAACGGGTGATAGCTATTGGGGTTTAACCAACTAATAATCACCGTTGCGAAGATACTGAAAACAAAGATATTGATAATCCCGCCGAGCAATTCGGCCACACTCCAAACAAACACCCCCCAGACATCAAGGTGCCCTTGGGCGAGACTAATAACAAGCCCTATCGTTAGTTGTAAACCCAGCATGAGGGCAATCGCGGCAAGGTTAACACCCTTAACCGTTGGGAATATCGGCTTTAATAAACGCAGCGGTGGCTGAGTGACCTTAATAATAAAGGCCGACACCGGGTTACGCGAATCGGCCGCGGTATATTGCAATAACAACCGTAACATTAAGATGAAAACATACGCACCCACGAGGGTATCCACTAAAAAAATTAACGGATTAGCTAAGTATCCTGCTGGCATTAACTTGCTCCTAACTCATCCGATAATTCAATCGAACGATCTCTTGCGGCCAATACCGCCGCATGATAAATATCCTTCAAACCACGCTCCCCCATCACCGCCAATGCACGCTCGGTGGTTCCACCCGGCGAGGTAACACGCTGACGTAATACCGCCGCTGACTCACTCGATGCCAACGCCATCTTCGCCGCCCCTAGCGCCGTTTCTTGGGTTAATAATTGCGCCGTTTTCTGGTCGAGACCCGCGTCAACCGCCGCCGCTTCCAATGCTTCCATCATCAAGAAGAAATAGGCCGGCCCGCTGCCCGATAATGCGGTCACCGCATCGAGCTCCTGTTCAGTCGCCACCCACACCGTCACCCCAACCGCGCGTAACAGCGACTCCACTTGGTCTTTCTGGCTCTCAGTCACTTGCGCATTGGCATATAAACCGGTCGCCCCCGTTTTTACCAAGGCTGGGGTATTAGGCATACAACGTACCAGCGCCAAACCTGAGCCTAACCAGCGTTCTAACGCATCCACTCGAATCCCGGCGGCAATAGAGACCAGCACCGGTTGTTTCTGCTGCACAGCGCTGCTAATCACCTCCGCCACCGTTTGCATATGCTGCGGTTTAACCGCCAACACCAAAACATCCACTTTTTCCGCCAACACGAGGCTATCAAGCGTCGTATTAACCCCGAAGGTTTCACTCAAATAAGCCAATTTATCGGCGTCTAAATCCGCGACCGTAATCTTGTCTGCCGGATAACCATTGCTGACCAAGCCACCAATCAGGCTGCCCGCCATATTTCCGCCACCAATAAATCCAATTTGTTGTTTATTCATCTTTTCACTTCAAAATTAATAGATGCGGCTATTAAACCGTATTTTTCTGCCGAGCACCAAAAATAGCGGTGCCAATCCGTACGATGCTCGCCCCTTCGCTAACCGCCGCGGCTAAATCACCGCTCATCCCCATCGACAAGGTATCTAGCCTCAAGTCGAATGCCTTATTTAAACGTGCCTGAGCCAACGCCAAGCGTCTAAACGAAGCGCGTTGCAACTCGATATCCGTGCTCGCTTGGGGAATCGCCATCAAGCCCCGCAGGCGGAGGTTCTTCATCTTCAACAGCGGCTCAATGAGCGCGTCTAACTGAGTTAAGCTCAACCCCGACTTGCTATCTTCTTCATCCAAGTTAACTTGTAAACAAATATTCAGCGGCGGTAAATTCTCCGGCCGTTGTTGATTCAAGCGGCTCGCAATTTTTAACCGATCGACGCTGTGAACCCAACTAAAAAAATGGGCGATATCCCGTGTTTTATTTGATTGAATCGGGCCAATAAAGTGCCAAGCAATATCGAGATGGGCTAAACAGCGCTGTTTTTGCAGCGCCTCCTGCAGGTAATTCTCACCAAAATCACGCTGCCCCGCTTGATACAAGCGCATCACATCATTCGCTGGGCGTGTTTTACTCACCGCCAGTAATTTCACGGGCTTCACCTCAGCCCCCCGTTCGGCGCTCAGCCGTTTAATCAATTCAACTTGGGAGGTATATCTTTGTAATAAAGTGGGCACGATTTAATAATTCCTGTCTATACTTGCGGGGTACATTTAATTTACTTATCTTGGTATTATCTTTAGCCAACGATTAGCCCAACACCGTATAAGCATTATACAAATAACCCGGCCCACGAGGTCAACCGGATTTAACATATGGATATCTCAGATTTACTCGCCTTCAGCACCAAAAACAACGCCTCCGACTTACACTTATCAGCCGGTTTACCGCCAATGATTCGTGTTGACGGGGATATCCGCCGCATTAATATGCCAGAGCTTGAGCATAAAGAAGTGCATAGCATGATTTATGACATCATGAACGATCGGCAACGGCGTGATTATGAAGAGTTCCTCGAGGTCGATTTTTCCTTTGAACTGCCCGGCACCGCACGCTTTCGGGTTAACGCATTCAATCAAGATCGTGGCGCTGCTGCGGTCTTTAGAACCATTCCGGTGGACATTCTCAGCTTAGAAGACTTAGGCTGCCCGCAGTCATTCAAAGAAATCATCAACGTACCACGAGGTATCGTCTTAGTAACGGGGCCAACAGGTTCCGGTAAATCGACAACCCTTGCGGCGTTAATGGATTACAAAAACGATAACGTTTATGAGCATATTCTCACCATCGAAGACCCGATTGAATTTGTTCATAAAAGTAAAAAATGCCTAATCAACCAACGGGAAGTGCATAAACACACCCACGGTTTCAGTGAAGCGCTACGGGTTGCGCTAAGGGAAGACCCCGACATTATTCTGGTTGGCGAAATGCGTGATTTAGAAACCATACGTCTAGCTCTCACCGCCGCCGAAACAGGTCACTTAGTATTTGGCACCCTACACACCAGTTCCGCCGCTAAAACCATCGACAGGATCATTGACGTTTTCCCAGAAGGCGAAAAAGGCATGGTGCGCTCGATGTTATCCGAATCACTGCGCGCGGTCATTGCACAAACCCTAATGAAAAAAATTGGCGGCGGACGCATCGCTGCTTGGGAAATCATGACCGGCACAGCCGCCATCCGAAATCTCATTCGTGAAGATAAAATTGCGCAAATGTATTCCACCATTCAAACCAGTCGCAAAGATGGCATGCAAACCCTCGATCAGCACCTCACCGAGTTGGTGCAAGCCGGCCTCATTACTCGGCAAGACGCCAAAATGAAAGCCGTCGATAAAAAATCATTCAGCTAAATATTTAAAGGACATAAGAAACATGGATTTTGATGCATTATTACAACTCGTCGTTCATAAAAAAGCATCCGACTTATTTATCACCTCCGGCTGGGCCCCCACTATCAAAGTAAACGGCAAACTACAGCAAGTATCAAAAACTCGATTAAGCGCCCGTCAAGCACTGGATGTTGTTCAAAGCATCATGAGCGATGACCAAAAGCAAGAGTTTGAAGACACCAAAGAATGTCAGTTCGCTATCCAACGCCCAGATATTGGGCGATTCAGGGTCAGCGCTTTCGTACAAAAAGACGATGCCGGCATGGTACTACGTCGCATTGAAACGACTATCCCCACCATTGATGAACTGAACTTACCGCCCATTCTCACCGAGCTTTCAATGACCAAACGAGGCCTCATTATTTTTGTTGGCGCAACCGGCACGGGTAAATCCACCTCCTTAGCCGCGATGGTTGGACACCGCAATAGGAACAGCTCAGGGCATATCATTACCATTGAAGATCCGGTGGAGTACGTGCACGAACACGATGGCTGCGTCATCACCCAACGTGAAGTAGGCATTGATACCGAATCCTATGAAATCGCCCTTAAAAACACCCTGCGCCAAGCACCTGACGTCATCCTAATTGGTGAAATTCGTAGCCGCGAAACCATGAATCACGCCATGACCTTCGCCGAAACGGGGCATCTTTGCCTATCCACCCTGCACGCTAATAACGCCAACCAAGCACTCGATCGCATTATCCACTTCTTTCCAGAAGACGCGCATAAACAACTCTTTATGGATTTATCGCTGAACTTAAAGGCGATGATCGCCCAACAATTAGTACCCACCATTGACGGCAAAAGCCGAAAAGCGGTGATTGAAATTATGCTTAACACCCCGCTCGCCTCCGACTTTATCCGTAAAGGAGATGTTCACAAACTCAAAGAATTGATGAAGAACTCCACCGAACAAGGCATGCAAACCTTCGATCAGGCCCTGTATGATTTCTACGCCAGTGGCGACATTAGTTACGAAAATGCCGTTAACTACGCCGATTCCAGCAATGAGGTACGTTTAATGATAAAACTCGGTGATGCCGAGAAAAAATCGACCTTCAAAAGTGATGACGATGATCATCATGATGACGGCATGGAGCTGATTGATAATTATGATGGTTAAACACAAGCACTAGGCTTCGTGCCTTAGCGCCCTACCGTAGGTTGGCGCTGAGGCACAAAGCCCAACAAACCAAGCAAGCGGGTACCGTGGTAAAAAAAGCTAGTGCTTGTTGGGCTTCCTACGTCAGCACCAACCTACAAATTACCAACAACCGGATACTGGTGTTTTATCATTATTTTGATTTAATGTCATCGTTGCGCAAGTCGTATCATTGGCTTGCAAACCAGCAGAATCAACCGTTGCAGTTAAGGTATAAGCATTTGTTGCAACCGCAGTAATCGCTAGATCATAATGCTCATCAACGGATGTAGTCGTCCAATTCAAATCACTAAGCGCCGAAGCATAACTACTATTATTCGCCCGCCATTTTTCCTGATTAAGCTGTATATCCAACAAGGCATGTTTAGCATCTGAACGCCGCGCCTTCTGAGAATAACCCTGATAGGCAGGGAGCGCAATTGCTGCTAAAACTCCAATAATAACCACCACAATCATCAATTCAATTAAAGTAAATCCATTTGAGGGCGTCGTACGCATCTGTCTGCTCCAGTACAATAAGTTAGCCATATGCTAACGATAAAAACATTATTTCCATCAAAAATAGCACACAAATAGACAAACGGCTATTCTCACACGATAAATGGTATGCCTAACACCTTGAAAGTATTACCATCAGCACTATAATTAAAGCCACCAAGGAGAGCGCTTTATATGAACCTAAAGAAAAACCAACATACGCAAAAAGGATTTACGCTGATAGAACTACTAATCACCGCGGTGATATTGGGGGTTCTTGTTTCTTTGGCTGCGCCGTCTATGTTTTCAATTCTTGAAGGCCGGAAACTCAAAGGGGCTGCTGAGAACCTTTTTGCCGACCTTATCTTTGCAAAAACAGAAACTATTAAGCGAAATAATGAAGTTATTCTTTCTTTTGGGGGCACAAGCCCAGCATGGTGTTACGGCCTAAAAGAAGACGTTTCCTGCGACTGCGCGACATCTAATGATTGCTCGATTGATGGCATCGAAAAAGTTGTAACCAGTGATAGTTATGGTAATACAACTCTAACTGCCGCTTTTCCTGGCAGCTCTCCAGAAGAAACTGGCTTTGAACCACTTAGAGGCTTCTCTGAGAACTCATCTGGCTCTTTTTCAAATGGAACTGCAACTTTCCTTAATGATGGCAGAAAAGCTATTGTTATGGTTAGCTCTTTAGGCCGTGTTCGAATATGTTCTGACACAGGGTTTGGAGGGTACGAATCATGTTAATCAACCCTGCTCAGCAAAAAGGATTAACGCTTGTTGAAATGATGATAGCCATGGTTTTAGGGCTATTCGTTACTGCTGTTATCATCTCCGTCTTTTCAACGAACGTTCGAACCAATGTTGAAAACATGAAGATGATTCGCCTTAATCAAGAACTAAGAGGCGCTATGACATTTATGGTCGATGAACTTAAAAGAACGGGATACTCAGCTGATTCAACTGAAATTAGTTTCATGGCTTCGTTCGAGCGTCCCAACTCATCTTGTATTTTGTACTCTTATGACCTCAATGGTAATGGAGATAGAGACTCTAATGAGCACTTTGGTTTCCGTTTAGATACAACTGCGAAGCAAATAAAGTGGGCCAGCAATGCAAGTGCTGCGAGCAGTACTACGTGTAATAGTTTTGGCGAGTCGATTACTGATGTAAATATGGCTGAAATCACAACCTTAGAGTTTGACTTCTCGGGCAGTGGCAACAAACTCGGCTCAACCATCAATACAGGTATTGTTGCTTTAACGACAAGCACAGGGGTGAGCCTATACGACGTGACCATTACCCTGACCGGCAAGACTGATTTGCCCCATAGTTCTGATGCTAATGACCCTCGACGAACACTTATAGAAACTATTCGCATTAGAAACGACGACCCTAAAGACTGAGGTTTATGATGAAATTAAATAACCATAAGCATTCACCCTCTTATCAACATGGCGCAGCAACTTTATTGGTGTCCATCGTGTTATTGCTTGGCATCACACTCATTACCATTTTTGCCGCTCGTGTTGGCGTAATGGATCAACGGATCGCGGGTAATGAATATCGACACAAAGAGGCACAAGCGGCAGCGGATGCCGCATTAGATCAAGCAGCGTCATTTATTACAAATAACACCGGATTATACGATGGAACAATTGGCGGAACATACCCTTGGGTTGACTGTGCAACTGTAGCCTCACAATTTCCATGTGCCGGCTCTAGCTATAATTTAGTTTATGACCCTATAACATCAACAACGACCATTGAGTCCTTACAAGATGGTGGAAAAGGTATAACACTAGCAAGCGGGATAGAATCTCAAACCTACCTGACCTATACAAACTCCAGCTCTGTTGGCAATATCCTGACAGCCATTGGTACCGGTAAAAGCCTTGATGAAACAGGCGATGCTTACGCGCAAACATCCTATACTCAAATTACACTTTTAACACCGGGAAAAATCCCTCCCATTATGACACCCGTTATTAAATTAAGCGGTAGCTTCACAATAGTAGCCGACCCTAATGGCGGCGGAGAAGGCGTACCAATATCAGCATGGGTTTCAACGATAGACCTATCAGGCGGTGCTGCTTCATGGCAGACATGCCAGCTTGGTAGCTACCGTGATGGTGCAGATATATGCTCTGAAACGCTCGATGACACCGTTACATGGAAAGCTTGCTCTTGTGTCGTTGGAGAAACCTTAAGTGATAGTTCCACCACCCCTAACTACGATATCGTTGAGGTTGGTTCTAGCGAATTTCCTGACTCCCCTTTTCATTACCTATTTCCTGCCTTAAATGACTATGATGACATTTTGACCGTACCGAATGTTCAAGAAATAACTGACTGTTCAGGCTTAGAGTCATTAGCCGCAACATTTACTAAATCAACCATTGTTGCTGTATCTGGTGATTGCAGTGTACCGGCTAATTCAATTATCGCGAGCCGAGACGGACCCATCTTGCTGGTTGTTCGTGATGATTTATCGATTAATGCGAACACCGATTTATTTGGCTTAGCATTTGGTTTTCAAGATATTTCTTTGAATGGCACAGCTACTATTCACGGCTCATTAATTGCTGAGGATCCGACTAACTTATCAACCGGTGGTTATACCCAAGTTTATGATGAGTTTGTACTAGGCTCTTTTGTCGAAGACTTGGACTCATTTGGCTTAGCCAAACAAAAATATAGCTGGGTAGATATTCGGCCGTAACTTCTCATTTTGAGGTAGGTAAATAAAATGAAACATACATATTCAACGTCTTCTGGCTTCAGCTTAATTGAGGTTATGTTAGCAGTATTAGTACTTAGCATCGGCATCCTCGCTGTATCAAAGCTACAAACAACTTTAATTAGAAGCGGAGGTGATGCCAACCACCGCGCTACTGCTGCAAGCATTGCTCAAAAGAAAATCAATGATTTAAGACGATTTGTTTATATTACAACCAGTGACATCTCCACTCCTGTCGAATGGGACGGCTTAGCTGCAAACTCGGTAACCAGTTTAAAGTATCCGCTATCCTTAGCTTTTGCCCATATTGATGATAATAAAGGGGGACGAATTCAAGCTGGCGATATTGCTAGTGGTAGCGATACGTTCACTTTAAGTTGGACATCCGATGACTATTATTATTCCACCGTCAATTCAATAGCTACGTTAACAGCTGTTGCCGATGACCCTTCGTTCAAGAAAGTTCATATTGTTGTTAGATGGGATGGCGTAGGTGATAACACTAATAGCGTTGTATCCTTCGATACCATCGTAGACTCATATAGCTTCGTCAACACTAATTTAGGTGGCGCGATTGTAACCGGTGGAACAGGCCCTGTCGTAGCTTACGACCCCCTAGCGGCTCCTGATGTTATACCCGTTGAATTAGGTATTGGGGAGCTCCTAAAGGAAACTAGCAAGCCACTACCGGATGTCAGTAAAAAAGGCGATAGCACCATGGTTAAATTTGAAACCGTTACCTATAACTCCCAAAATAACACTCAAAGACGCGAAGAATTTAGAACATTAGCGTGTAAGTGTAAAACCAGCGGCTCTACAAAAACTAGCTCCTACCTCTTCGGATATGTTACTTGGGATAACATAGAAGGAACTATTACGGATATAACAACAACCATTCATTTATCTGGTTCAGACCAAATTTCTAAAGTTGCTGTCGACAACGGTGGCGGTGAAAATCAAGATGATGCCTGTACTTTCTGTTGTCGTGATGGCGCTGACCTTGCGGGTGATTTCAAAGTCTGCCGACTAAAACGTATAGATGGCGTCTTACGCATCACTGACCCTTGGAAATTAGTCGGCTTTAACATGATACCTGCTTCTTATTTTAACGATAGTGACGGCCTATCAGGCATGACGACGACTCTTCAAGATGCTAACATCAGCAAGTACTCAAGTTACGTAACGACTCTTGTAAGAGATATATTAGCAGCGACCAGCTCTAGTGCGGCTCTTAATAGTTATGCGACCATAGACCTCTCCTTCATCAACAGCACAACAAATTTTACAAATAACGCGGGCTCTATAGACCATTTATTATTTGACGATGGCTCAGCAAACCATAGAAATATTCAAGTTCGTGGCGTTTATATGGACTACCCACCATCTGGAATTTTCACCCAAATAACCAATCAGACAACTCACTATAGCGCGGCAGATGTTCCATTAGACAGGGTGCCTTTTTATGAAGTAAACCTAACACAATTGGCCGGTTGGGTGCCGGATGTTGACGTCTTAAAAAGTGGTGCAAATACCGGAGACCAAAGTTTTACTACAGCCTATACAGACCAGCATGATGACATGGATAATAGCTCATGTAACCAAACAGATACCCCCTCTAGCGGAAGAAATTACATTACTAACGAAGAGTTCTTCTATGCAGGTGGTGGTACAACAACAACCTGTTCTAACGCCTCGAGAGGAGAGTTCTACCCTATTACGCCTGTCTCTGCTGAAAACATTACATCTGAAATTTACACTAGTTCTGATGCTATCGTAGATAGAAATATTTCGTCAAATACGACAGTAGACGTATCTCTAGATCTTCAAGTGCAGTAATAATAAGTGCCTCTTAAGGTAATAAGAGGCAATAACTATAGCGAAATAATGTCCTACTAGTAAGCGAGGTTCGCCGGAGAGCCCTTTTACACTAAAATAATAACGCTGGTCACTCCTCGAGCCTTTTATGAATAAGAATATATTCACATCCCCTCTTCTAAGCTGGAGTTTATGCTGCATCATTATTTTCCTGGTTTATTCGCCCGGCTGGTATGGGCCGTTTGTTTTTGATGATCAGCTAAATATTCTAGAAAACCCTAATGTTCCTATTCATGAGTTAACAGAACAAGACATAGTGCGCTCTGCTCTATCTAATGAGAGTGGACCGTTAAAACGTGTGATTCCCGCCCTGTCATTCGGCTTAAATTATTATTTTGCTGAGGGTTTTAAGTCTGTTCATTTCAAGCTGACTAATATTGCCGTTCATTGCATCAATTCTGGTTTGGTATTTTGGTTGCTAACCTTACTTTGGCCCTGTATTGCACGAATGCCTTGGGCGCAACGTACAAACCTATCTAACCCACGTTTAGCCTTTGCTATAAGCGGTACGCTTGTTTGGGCGCTACACGCATTCTTACTCACCAGCGTGCTGTATGTAGTCCAACGCATGACCAGCATGGCCAGTATGTTTATGTTGATGGGTGCCTGTATTTATGTGGTTGGGCGGTTATCACTGGAAGAAAAGCCCTATCAAGGATTATGCTTGATGTCTTTAGGGCTTATTGCGGGCACCATACTAGGTGCTGCCTGTAAAGAAAATGCGATTCTATTGCCCGTTTATATCGGTGTGCTCGAATTTACTTTATTAAGCCAATTATCTGGCCGTAGTGAAACGATAAAAAAAGTCCGCTGGTTTTTTATTGTGTTTTTAGCCCTACCCATACTGGGCGGCTTGGTGTATTGGTTCCAACACCCAACATTTATTATCGGCGGCTATGCAGGCCGACCTTTTACCCTGCTTGAGCGTGTGTTAACCGAACCTCGCGTTTTGTGGTTTTATTTATTTATGATCGTTATGCCCAATATTCAAACAATGGGCCTATTTCATGATGATTTCCCGCTGAGTTCGGATCTGCTGTCTATTACAACGACCGCTCCGAGTATTGCTGGCATTATCATTTTATTGAGTTTAACTATTGTCTGGCGCAAACGCTTTCCTGTTTTTGCCTTTTCGGTACTGTGGTTCCTCGTTGGGCACAGTCTTGAATCTACCGTATTTCCGCTAGAAATAATTCACGAGCACCGTAACTATTTACCGGCACTTGGCCCATTATTCGGCATCAGCTACTTATTAGTTTTTGCTTTAGCCGATAAAATGCCCAAAGCCGTTCGAATAGCATTAATTAGTACGATTATTTTTTGTTTGGGCTTCGGCACGTTTAATCGTGCCCAATACTGGAGCAGCGAATCGGCACTCATTGAAAGCCTTGCGATGAACCACCCCGACTCCCCCAGCAGCCAATACCTACGTGGCGAAATTTTACGTAAACGTGAAAAAGACTTTGAAGGTTCGTATGCTTATTACTTACGAGCGGCTGAACTATCACCCCAAGAGGCTGGGTTCCTCATTAGCTTGAGCATGGTGACGCCTCAATCATTTTCCCAATTAGAAAGCCAACTCAGCTCATTGGAGCTTGCCCGCCCAACGTATATTGCCAAAACCATTCGTGAGAAGCCCATGGGTGCATGGGGAATTCGTGCATTGGATGTTGCCATCAAGTGTGTCATGTCAGGCAATGAACGGTGTTTATCTAAGGCTGACGATGTGGCTAGCTGGCTACAAGCGCTTATTGATAAACCCAAAGGAAAATCCGCACACCGCTATTATTCCTTAGTACATTTATTTGCTATTAGGATGAAACAAAATCGTTTTGGTGAGGCATTGTCCACGGCTGATTTAGGCTTAAAACTTAACCCGCGTAACCCACGTTTCGGGCTAATGCAGGCACATGCACTCATTGGCTTAAAGCGTATAGATGAATCAAACGTGTTATTAAATGATATTGCAACGTCTTCTGCTGGGCGAGTACGAAAATACGCTAGGCGAATAAATAAACTGAGAAATGTTATTCGAACAATCAAACATAATAGTCTTAGCGCAGTATCCTCAACACCTTAGGCTTTACTCGACTCATTCAGCCCTAATCTGCTGTTTTTCGTGCTGATCGTGCCTAGGTGACTACAGAGCCGAGAATAGACGCTATTAAACGTTACAGCAGATTGCAGAGCGCGTTAGCGGTACTAAGAAGATCAGCGGGTATTGGCAAAAGCATCACCGAAGACTTATCGCTAGGGCTTAACGTCCGAATGCCCTAACGACCGATCAGGACACAAAAGGTCACGTATCCGCTGCTTGGCTTCTTTCGCCTCGGGGAAACGCCCTTCCTCTTTGCGCGACCAGACTAATGTCCTTACTTCGGCAGCCGTAAAGTTAATTTCAAAGCGCCCACCTGTTGATGGTACTAATGTGACTCCACCGAGCTCTTCTTCGAAGGTTGTTAATAATTCCTGCGCTAACCAGGCGGCACGTAATAACCAACGGCACTGGGTGCAATATTCAATTTCCACACGGGGTTTATCTTCGCTATGACTCATCGCCTATCAGCTATTAAGTAAACTTATTGGTGGTACGCTGGGCTACTCACGTGCACTTCATCAATCATCGCTTTAACGTGTTCTGGGTTGATGTCTGGCAAAATTCCGTGCCCCAAGTTGAAGATATGCTTATGCCCGTGGCCATAATCGGCTAACACATCACGTACCTTTGAACGAACCGTCTCTGGGCTCGCGTATAAAGCCGTAGGGTCTAAATTACCCTGTAATACGACCTTATCTTGAGTCAACTCACGCGCTAGGCTTAAATCGGTGGTCCAGTCCACGCCTAGGCCGTTATAACCCGCTTCTGCCATCGGTTTTAACCAGACCCCTGCGCCTTTAGTGAATAACATGCTGGGAATGCTAGGATGACTGCTTTGTAGTGCTTGTGAAATTCGACGGGTATACGCTAAGGAGAATGTTTCATAATCATTGGTACTTAAGTTACCGCCCCAAGTATCAAACACCATGACGATTTCGGCACCCGCTTCTATTTGAGCTTGTAAGTAACTAATGACCGACTGGGTGATAATTTCTAGTAAACGATGCATTAATTGCGGTGTGTCGTACATCATGCGTTTGATCGCGGCAAAATTCTTGCTGCCACTGCCTTCAACCATATAACAGGCTAACGTCCAAGGGCTACCCGAAAATCCAATCAGCGGCACGGAGCCATTAAGGCCTTTTTTAATGGTTGAAACCGCGTTCATCACATACTGTAGTTCTTGGTTAGGATCGGGGACGAATAATTTATCCACGTCCGCTGCTGTACGTACGGTGCGTTCAAACTTTGGCCCTTCGCCTTCTTCGAAATACAAACCTAGCCCCATCGCATCGGGAATAGTTAAGATATCGGAGAACAAAATAGCCGCATCCAACGGGTAACGCTCTAATGGCTGCAAGGTCACTTCGCAGGCCAGTTCGGCATTTTTACACAGGTCTAAAAAACTACCGGCTTGGGCACGCGTCGCGCGATATTCTGGTAAATACCGTCCCGCCTGACGCATCATCCAAACCGGTGTACGTTCTGTCTTTTCACCACGCAGGGTTCTTAGTATTAAATCGTTTTTTAAGCTCGTCATACTTCAATACTCTCTGCTGATGTTTATTATTGTTTAAACCTTAAGGAAATCCAGAATACCTTGAGCGGCTTCGCGGCCTTCGTATACCGCAGTCACTACCAAATCTGAACCACGTACCATATCACCACCGGCGAATACTTGCTCATTGGTGGTTTGGAAGGCATATTTAGCATTTTCTGCCGCTAACACACGACCTTTAGCGTCTATATCAATACCAAATTCAGCAAACCAAGGGGATGGGCTAGGCTGAAAACCAAAGGCGATAATAACCGCATCGGTAGCGACTATTTCTTCTGTGCCCGGAATCACTTCAGGACTACGACGACCACGCGCATCAGGCTCACCTAATTTGGTCGTTACCATTTTAATGCCTTCTACCTTATCGGTTCCCACGATCTCTAGCGGCTGACGGTTCCAAAGGAAGTTAACACCTTCTTCTTTCGCATTAGTCACTTCACGCTTTGAACCCGGCATGTTTGCTTCATCACGACGGTAGGCACAATTAACTTCCAAGGCACCTTGGCGGATACTGGTACGGTTACAATCCATCGCGGTATCACCACCGCCGAGAACAACAACACGTTTACCTTGCATATCGACGAACTTATCGCCCATAACCGTATTAACGCCTTCAAGATCCATCACCTTGTTAATGTTAGACACGAGGTAGGGTAGGGCTTCATGTACGCCTTCTAGCTCTTCGCCAGGGAAACCGCCTTTCATGTATTTATAAGTCCCCATACCGAGGAAGACCGCGTCGTAGTCATCAAGCAATTGCTGGAATGGAATATCCTTGCCAATATCGGTATCTAAAATAAACTCGACACCCATCCCCTCTAGAATTTCACGGCGGTTTTTAACCACGCTTTTTTCTAGTTTGAACGGCGGAATACCAAAGGTTAACAAACCACCCACTTCGGGGTACTTGTCATACACAACGGCTTTAACACCATTACGCGCAAGAATATCGGCACAGCCTAAACCCGCAGGGCCGGCACCGATAATAGCCACTTTTTTATCAGTCGCTTTAACCGCCGATAAATCAGGACGCCAACCTTGTTTAAAGGCTTCATCAGAAATGTACTTTTCAATTGAACCGATGCTTACCGCACCAAATTCATCATTCAAGGTACAAGCCCCTTCACAAAGCCGGTCTTGTGGACAAATACGCCCACAGATTTCTGGCAATGAATTGGTTTTGTGCGATAACTCGGCCGCTTCGATGATATTGCCTTCAGCAACCAGTTTTAGCCAATCAGGAATGTAGTTATGCACTGGGCACTTCCATTCACAATACGGGTTACCGCACTCTATACAACGATCGGCTTGGCCGGCCGCCTGACTCGCGTCGTACTCACCATATATTTCTTTAAACTCCTGCTTTCGTTGATCTGCAGGGATTTTTTCTGGGTCGATACGTGGAACGTCGACAAATTGAAAATTATTAGCCATTTCTATTCTATTTCTCTATGCGTGAAGCTGCTTATGAGCTTAATGAATCCAATAAGGACTTAACATCGGCTGCTTTTGGTACAACTAACCAGAAGTTTTGGATGTAATCGGCAAAATTATCAAGAATATCCTGACCTCTTGCACTACCCGTTTCAGCAACAAACTCTTCGATTAAACCTCTCAAATAACCGCTGTGCATTTCCATTGCTTCGGTATGAATATGGTGAATATCGATCAATTCATTATTGTATTTATCAACAAAGCTGCGTGATTCGTCGAGGACGAAGGCAAAACCACCGGTCATACCCGCACCAAAATTCAACCCTGTTTCACCCAGTACGGTCACAACACCACCGGTCATATATTCACAACCGTGATCACCAATGCCTTCGACAACCGCCATAACGCCTGAGTTCCGTACAGCAAAACGTTCACCCGCCAAGCCAGCAGCAAATATTTTACCGCCTGTTGCGCCATATAAGCAGGTATTGCCCATGATGGGTGTTTCGTGGCTATTAAACACACTACCTGCAGGTGCTTTTAAGATGATTTTGCCGCCCGCCATGCCTTTACCAACGTAATCGTTAGCATCGCCTTCTAGGCTTAGGTTTAAACCACCGGCATTCCAAACACCAAAACTTTGACCCGCTGATCCTGAGAATTTAATCTCGATTGGAGCATCCGACATACCATTATTGCCATATAACTTAGCAATTTCACCCGATAAACGTGCGCCAATTGAACGGTTAATATTGCAAATATCGTAGCTGAAAGAACCGCCCGATTTCGCTTTAATCGCCGGCAATATCTCAAGCACCATTTCTTCAGCAAACTCGGCATTATCAAAGGGGTCATTTTGCGGTGTTATGCAGAACTGATCCTTTGTTTCATTACCTGGAATAAATTCTAAAATAGGCTGTAAATCTAAGCCGCGCTGTTTCGCCGTATTACCATCGATTTGCTCTAATAAATCGGTACGCCCAATAATATCTTCAAGTTTGCTAAAACCAAGTTTTGCTAACCACTCACGTACCTCTTGCGCTAGGAAGCGGAAGTAGTTCATCACGTATTCAACTTCACCGTGATAATGCTTCTCTCTTAACACTGCGTTTTGAGTCGCAATACCGGTAGCACAATTATTGAGGTGACAAATTCGTAGGTAACGACAGCCCATTGCAACCATCGGCCCCGTGCCAAAACCAAAACTCTCGGCCCCGAGAATAGCCGCTTTAATCACGTCTAAACCCGTTTTCAAACCACCATCTGTTTGCAAACGTACTTTACTGCGTAAGTCATTCGCTAATAGTATTTGATGCGTTTCAGTCAGGCCGAGTTCCCACGGCGCTCCCGCATAACGTACCGATGTTAATGGACTCGCACCGGTACCGCCATCGTAACCAGAAATAGTAATGAGGTCGGCGTAACACTTCGCCACACCTGCCGCGATAGTGCCGACACCGGCTTCTGATACAAGTTTCACCGATACTAAGGCATCAGGATTCACCTGTTTCAAGTCAAAGATCAATTGCGCCAAATCTTCAATTGAATAAATATCGTGATGCGGTGGAGGTGAAATAAGTGCCACACCCGGTTTTGAATAACGCAGGGTCGCGATCATTTTATTGACCTTATCCCCCGGTAACTGACCACCTTCACCCGGTTTTGCACCCTGTGCTACTTTAATTTGTAACACATCGGCATTCACCAAATAATGCGGGGTAACACCAAAACGGCCCGAGGCAATTTGTTTAATACGTGATAATTTCTCGGTGCCAAAACGAGCTGGGTCTTCACCACCTTCACCTGAATTTGAACGACCACCCAAGCGATTCATCGCGATAGCTAAGGTTTCATGCGCCTCAGGTGATAATGCGCCGAGTGACATCGCCGCGCTATCAAAACGAGTATATAAACCTTCTGCCGGTTCGACCTGATCAATTGAAATAGCTTTATCAACATCCAATTTCAAGCGGAACATATCGCGCATAGACGACGCGGGGCGATTATTAACTTCATCGGCATAGACCCGATATTGAGCAATATTACCCGAGCGAACTGCCGCTTGTAGCGAGTTAACCACCTCAGGGTTATACGCGTGGTATTCACCACCGTGTACATATTTCAACAAACCACCGTGTTCAGTTAGTTTGCGCGGGTTCCATGCTAGATCCGCTAATAACTTCTGTTCGTCCTCTAATTGTTCGAAGCCTGCGCCCTGGATACGGCTAGTGGTACCTTTAAAACAGATATCCACGATATCTTTTTGCAGACCAACAATTTCAAACAACTGTGAACCACGGTAACTACTAATCGTAGAAATACCCATTTTCGAGAGGATTTTATACAGGCCCTTACTAATGCCTTTGCGGTAATTCTGCGCCAAGGTGGCCACTTCGATACCATTGATATCGCCCGATTCGAGCATATCGTTTAATGTTTCATAAGCGAGGTAAGGACAAACCGCGGTAGCGCCGTAAGCAATTAAGGTCGCAAAGTGGTGTGGATCTCTTACTGTGGCTGATTCAACCACAATATTGGCGTCACAACGTAAACCCACTTTAACCAAGTGATGGTGTACCGCACCGGTTGCCAATAAGGCATGAACTGGCAATAAACCTTGTTGTAAGTCGCGGTCACTCAGCACAATGACGACATAACCTGCACGCACTTTTTCTTCTACTTGCAAGCAAACCGCATTGACTGCATCGGCCAACGCTACTGTATTCGCATCATACTGCAGACTAACCACGGTGCTCTTATAGGCTTCATCGTCCATCGCCAATAAGTTCGACATTTTTGACGCCGATAAGACCGGTGAATTAATCTCTAAACGCTGTGCGTGATCCGCTGATTCGGAAAATAAATTCTTTTCCTTACCAAAGATCGTCATCAACGACATCACCACTTGCTCACGCAAAGGATCAATGGGCGGGTTGGTTACTTGCGCAAACTGCTGTCTGAAATAATCGTACGGGCTACGAACCTTCGCCGATAACACCGGCATTGGGATATCATCGCCCATCGAACCAATGGCTTCTTGCCCCGCTTTCGCTAAGACCTTAAGCACCTGCTCACGTTCTTCAAAGCTTAGTTGGAACTGCTTCTCATATACCTTTAACTCATCTTTCTCGAACGCCGCGAGTGTTAAAGGGTCATCATTTTTTAAGGTGCCCAAGCGTTTTGTATGTTTGGCCAGCCATGCTTTATAAGGGTGACGTGATTTTAAGCGCTGATCGATATCTTTTGGTTCAATAACCTCGCCTTCTTGAGTATCTACCGCGAGCATTTCGCCGGGTTTCAAACGACCTTTACGCACCACATCTTCTGGTTTGTAATCGTAAACCCCCACTTCAGACGCCAAGGTGATGTGGCGATCTTTGGTAATCACATAACGTGCTGGGCGTAGACCATTCCTATCTAAACAACAAGCAACGTGACGCCCATCGGTTAACACAATCGCCGCGGGTCCATCCCAAGGTTCCATATGCATCGAGGAGTATTCATAGAAGGCACGTAAATCGGCATCCATGGTATGAACATTTTGCCAAGCTGGTGGCACCAACAAACGCATCACACGGAAAATATCCATGCCGCCGGCTATTAAGCCGTCAACCATATTATCCATGCTGTTTGAATCAGAGCCCGCTGATGATACCCAAGGACGAATATCATCCATATTCGGGATCAACGGTGTTTCAAAGGTATAACTACGCGCTTGCGCCCAGTTTCTATTTCCTTGAATGGTATTAATTTCACCATTATGCGCTAAAAAGCGGAAGGGTTGAGCTAAACGCCATTGCGGAAAGGTATTGGTTGCAAAACGCTGGTGGAACACACATTGCGAGCTTTCTAGCGTTGGGTCTTTTAAATCCAGATAGAAAACCGGCAGGTTCTCTGGCATCACTAGACCTTTATAGGAGATAACGTTTGACGCCAAACTGGTGACATAAAAAGTCTCATCAGTCGGCTCAATAAGCTTCTCAGCGCGACGTCGTGCAATATATAAATGACGGTCTAAGTCCGTATTTTTCATGCCTTCTTTAGCGTTGACAAAGACTTGTTCGATGGCCGGTAAAGTTGCCAAAGACTGCTCACCACAGGCCTCGGTGTTGACGGGTACTACACGCCAAGCAATAACTTCAAGGCCTTCTTTTTCAATTTCTTGCTGCAAAGTCGCTTTTGCTTTCGCTGCCTTAGCTGCATCTTGGTTGAAAAAGACCATGCCAACGGCAAAGACGTCACTCGGTGTTGCGCCCAGCTCTTTTGCTTTCGCACGCAGGAAGGTCTCAGGGGTTTTCAGCAGCAAACCACAACCGTCGCCTGATTTCCCATCGGCAGCCACAGCGCCACGATGGGTTAAACGCGCTAACGAGTCAATTGATGTCTTAACAAGCCAATGACTCGGCTTATTGTCAATATTGGCGATAAGCCCAAAACCGCAGCTGTCTTTCTCAAACGCTGGATCATATAAGCCTGCTTGTGGGATTGAGGTTTGTTTCACTCGGCAACCTATTGTTCTTAAATTAATAAAAGGAGGACTCACTTACACGCAAGTCGGCCAGACATTGTAACAATTACAATAACTTTTTTCAATTTTCAAGACAAATCAACAGACGAAGCCTAGCAAAACGGCTTATTCTCACACGCCATCACTCTAGAATTCGACCCTCGTACTGCATTTACCGACACAGCACCTTACTTCTTCACAAAAACCTCCGCTTGAATCGCCTCATAAGTTCTCACCCAGGGCTGTAGGCCCGTTAAGGACTTAGGTAATTTTCCAGCTACTTTTTCAGCCTCTGCTAAGCTAGGGAAATCACCATAAATCACGCTAAACCAAGCGCCCGCATTCCTCTTATTGCGGAAAAATAGCAGTTCTTTCAGCTCAGGCCTCGCCACAATATATTCAGCAGCTGATTCCTCCAAAGAAACCCCTAGCAGCTGCAAGGTATAGTGCTTCATGTCACGCTGTTGAACCCAATGGTGATTCTTTTGCAATTGAGTTTGTCTGCTAGGCTTTGCTATCATGGGCTTACTTGGCTCAAACACCACCTCGGCTACTACCGCCCTAACTCTTGCCTCCTTAACAACCTTAGTAACCTTAGGACTTAGTCTCGACTTATTCGTCGATTCAGCAGGTGATTTGGTCGGCAGCGGTTGAGTTTTTATTGGTTTTGCAAGCAAAGTTGGTGTCTGCAACTTCTGCACAACTTCTACTGGAGCCACCGTTTCCTGCACGGTTACACGCTCAACAGGCTTAGGCTTCGAGACAGTTACTAACGACTCCTCAGGTGGTTTGGCTATTATTTTATCCACACCTAGCTGCGTAACATGTAACTGCTGAGGCTTATCGACCAACGTCACACCCACAGCCTGATTAGGCGGGTATTCCCCCCCTTCATAGACATAAAAGAGCGCACCGATAGTCAACACCACAGCACCCCCTAGTAGCAACCATTTAGGCTCAATCGTATTCAGTACTTTCTGGTTATTTTGGTCAACCACCGCTGGTCGCTGCGCTTGCGCAAGCACGTTATTGATTAAACCGGGCAAACCGCCCGTTTCGATGAACAAAACAAGCTCATCGATACCCGCCAACCCCACAGACTGAGTCAAGCCCTGTTTATTTAGCCGAGCACGGGCATAGTCTACCGTTTGTTTTTGTGTCAGCGGTTCAATATCAATCAGCTGACAGCGTGATTCCAGCTCCTCACCCAAGTTTTCTGATGACGTCAGTAATAAATGCACGCAGCTATAATTTCCCGCCAACTGAAACAGGAATTCAAATCGCTCCGCATCAAGCTTATGAGCATCCTCGATACAAAAAACAAGCTTTTTATTCGCCTTATCCCACGCCTCTAGGCGAGAAAATATTTGTCTTTGATTATCGCCCTCATCCAATGCATCAGAAAAAACATGCAAGGACTCTTCCGCAGCCATTAACTGATCGCTACTGATTGAACAAATACGCCAACGTGAACTCGCCTGCGTGTAAAACTGCTGAATAAAGAAGGATTTTCCTGATTGTTCCGGCCCACGTAATAAAATAGCCTGCCGTGTATTAGGGATCAGGTGTAATATTAAATCTAAGCGCTGCTGCCGCTCAGGAACAAAAAAAATCGTTGAATGCGCTTTTTTTTCTCCCTTAATATCCATCTAACTGTACTTCATCCCATACTTCGTAATTGCCGTTTCAATTAAGCTGTCATCGATACAATCATAGATGACCGCCTTACCCAAACTCTTTAACAGAATCAATCTGATCGTATCAGTAATATTTTTTTTATCCACCTTCATATGCCCTATGAAATCAGCGGCTTTCATTGTAGCGGGTTTTTCCACCGGTAATCCTGCTCGCTGGCATAACACTTTTATTCTTCGGCTATCGCTCACCGGCAACCAACCCAGTTGACTGGATAGTTCAGCAGCAATACACATCCCTACCGATACAGCTTCGCCATGTAACCACTCACCGTAACCCAAATCGGTCTCTATCGCATGGCCGAAAGTATGACCAAAGTTTAACGTTGCACGTATCCCTGATTCACGTTCGTCTTTTGATACCACCTCAGCCTTTTTCTCACAGGATGTCTTAATCGCATAGCTCAATGCCTCATTATCTCTGGCCAACAAGCTATCCATATTGAGCTCTAACCATTGAAAAAACTCTTTGTCACAAATAGCACCGTACTTAATAACTTCTGCTAAGCCAGCACTTAGCTCCCGATCTGGCAGGCTCGTCAACACCGCTGTATCAATAAGTACGCACTGTGGTTGATAAAACGCACCGATCATATTTTTACCTAAGGGATGATTCACCCCTGTCTTACCCCCAACCGACGAGTCCACTTGCGATAATAACGTTGTCGGTATTTGAATAAAATTCACCCCACGCTGATAACTCGCTGCAGCAAAGCCGGTCATATCACCAATAACACCTCCACCTAGTGCAACGAGTGTCACCTGTCGATTACACCTTTTCTGCAACAGTACATCGTATATTTCGGATAGGTACTCTAAGGTTTTGAACTTTTCACCATCTGGTAAAATAGCCGTTTCCACCTTAAACCTAACCTTAAGCTGATCAACCAGCTTATCGAGATATAATGGTGCAATCGTTTCATTAGTGACCACCAACACCTGCTTCGACACTATATGCTCGTGCAGGATTTCGGCGTTAGCGAGCAAATCAGCGCCTATATGAATAGGGTAACTGCGACTACCTAAGGCCACATTAACTGTTTTTTTCAAACTCATCTTCCAATGCTTAATTTATCTAAAATAGCGTTGATAACACGTTTGCTATTCGTTTTATTGGTACTGATCTTAACATCCGCAATTGACTCATAAATAGGGGCGCGCTCCTTCATTAACTGCTCCAATTTTTCACGTGGATTAGCTATCTGTAGTAATGGTCTCTTGGTATCGTGTTTTGTTCGCCTTAACTGCTGATCGACCGAGCATTGCAAATAGATAATTCTCCCTGTCTCTTGCAAAATAACTCGATTTTCTTCGCGCAAAACAAGCCCGCCTCCCGTAGCAACCACCACGCCTTCCAACGCCGAGAGCCTCCTTAAAGTCTCAGTTTCGCGCTGTCGAAAGCCTTCCTCGCCTTCTAGCTCAAAGATTAACGCTATTTCAACACCCGTGCACTCAATGATCTCCACATCAGTATCATAGAATGTTTTATTCAATCGCTTAGCCAGTAATCGACCAACTGTGGATTTTCCTGCGGCCATCGGGCCAACAAGGTAAATGTTATTTTTTTCTAGCATTCGCAGTTTTATTCATGACTAATGCAAAACTATAGCATGAGCCTTAATCTTCAATTAAGCACTTATTATTTATAATTCAGCAATTCCACACAGCTTATTTATTTGAAGCACAAAAAAGCGAGGCAATGCCTCGCTTTTTTGTGCTTTAGTATCAGCCTAATTCGCCGATAAATTATCCTTCAAGATTTTAGGAGTAATGAAGAATAACAACTCACGATTATTGTCCTGCTTAAACTCTTTCTTAAACAAAACACCAACACCAGGCAGGTCACCAAAGAAAGGAACCTTACGCACACTATGATCTTTAGAGCGCTCATAGATACCACCAAGTATGACCGTATCACCATTATTCACTAGCACTGTAGTCGATACTTCCTGGGTATTAATCGGCACCCCACCTGGTTGAATATTCGAGAAATCAGGTGAGTCCTTGGTAATATTCAACTCTAAATTAACTCGGTCATCCGGGGTAATTCTTGGAGTAACCGTCAGTCTCAACTCAGCCTCTTCAAAACTGGTTGAAGTCGCGCCTGAAGACGAGGCTTCCTGAAATGGAATTTCTACACCTTGGCTAATCTCTGCTTCAATTTGGTCAGAAGTAATAACTCTCGGACTTGAAATAACCTCACCCTTCGCTTCAGTTTGTAAAGCAGATAGCTCTAACTGCAATAGAGAGCTACCAATCTTACCAACTACGAATTGAATCGCACCAGCCGGGCTGTTCGCAGGCAAATCGACCAACAAACCCTCGGCGCCAGCCGCTTGCGCATCAAAAATAATTTGCGATGGGATCACATTACCAGCAAGTCCCCCACCCACAACAGATAAAGCATCGTTGCTTTGATCAATACCGCTCAAACCAAACCTCACACCTAAGTCACGGGTAAAGTCATCATTAGCAATAACAATACGTGATTCGATCATCACTTGACGCACAGGGCGATCTAAACGCTCAACAATTTTTCGTATCTCTACCAACTTCTCGGCCGTTTCTTGCACCAACAATGTATTAGTTCTAGCATCGACCGTTACACTTCCTCGCTGTGAAATTAAGCGGTCATTAGAGCCACTACCACTACCACCATTACCACCCGCCGAGCTTAAGATCGTTACCAAGTCCGCAGCTTTTGCATAACTCACTTCAAAAAACTCTGTTAACAAAGGAGACAGCTCAACAACTTGCTTCTTTGCCTCCAGCTCTAGTTTCTCTTGCGCGGCAACTTCCGCCTGCGGCCCGACCATCATCACATTGCCGCTAATACGCTTAGCCAAACCTTTGCTCTTCAAAATGATATCCAAAGCTTGATCCCAAGGCACATTATTAAGCCTTAAGGTAACGCTACCACCCACCGAATCACTAGCCACCAAGTTCATATCCGTAAAATCGGCTAATAACTGCAATACCGAACGAACTTCAATACTTTGGAAATTCAATGATAATTTTTCGCCTGTAAATGGGAATTTTTCGGCCGCCAACTCTTGTTGCTCTTGTGGGGTTAACGGTTTAAATTCGACGATCAGCAACTTATCTGCTTGATACGATAAAAACTCATAAACACCAACCGGGGTAATTGATAAGCGCACGCCATCACCAGTCGATGTAACGTCGATAGTTTTCACTGGGGTTGCGAAATCTAACACATCCAATCTATTCCCCAACTCCTCAGCCAAGGAAGCTCCCTTTATATCAACGATGACCTTATCACCCTCTTGCTTAACGTCGACAATGGATGAGGTGTCACTTAGGTTGACCAACACCCGCCCTTCGCCTTCTTCGCCTCGTCTAAAATCTATCCCAGTAACCGCGTTAGCTTCAGCCATTTTATGGCTGACTGCGAGTTTTTCAGTTACCGCTTCCGTTGAACCGTTAACTTGCCCTAGTGTTAAAAAAACGCTATGGCCTTCAATCTTTGTTGAATATGGTGTTGCCGCATTCAGGTTAACCACTACGCGCGTTCGACCTCCGGCCTCAAGCGCCCTAATACTAACGGCCTTACCAATATCAACAGGAATCGTCGTTTTACCGGCTTCGTTACTAACCCCCATCAAGTCAATCGCTATTCTCGCAGGGTTATCAGTACTAAAACTTTTGAGTTGCTCCGGAGCCGAATCTAACACCAGCTCAACCTGAACCTTATTGCCCGGCAAGCCTGCGAACTGAATATTCTTTAACACCGCTGCGTGTACAGATAACAAGGACATAGACACCCAGCAAGAAAGCATTAACAAGCCTTTAATAAGCGATATTTTTTTTTGCTTATCCACACCCCTTTCACTTACCTTTAATTTGCGCATGAATTTTTCCTTATTTACGTATTTCATTAATAATTCTCAGTGTCGTGCCCCAGAGGCATAAGTTTCGCCCTATGGGCTTTAAATTAGAGTAGATACGATGTTCATCCATAATCAACTATTCGATCAACGCTAAAGAAGCATCTCGTTCTAACCATTTACCGGTAGATGTATTAACCCACTCAGCCAAATCAATTTGCTGCTCATGAACCCCAATAATTTTACCAAAATTCTGCCCTAAATATTGGCCAGGTTGAACACGGTGAATGACGCCATCTCTCGCTCTAACAAGACCCCATAGCTCATTATTCCTCGATAAAATACCAACCATTCGTAGAGTATCCAGTGGGTACGCCTCTAACTCTTCTTTTTCTCGATTCAAGTCAGGCCCAGGCCCATCAATGTCGGCCATATCTTCAAATGGCTGCGGCTCTTCAAGTGGCTGAAACGGGTTTCTTAAATTATCTGCCACATACACGTACGACTCATACGATTTAATAACTGGCATGGGTTCGATTGCCGTTGCCGGTTTTGCCTTCACCTGAGCAATATACCCTTTCAGATCATCAAACTCATCACTCGTACAACCTGAAAGCACAGCAAAAAAAGCAATATAACTAAGGTTCTTCATTAATTGACTAGGGTTAAAGGAAGTCATTATTTATCATCCTCATCTAAATAACGATAAGTCTTCGCCGTTGCATTCATTGTCATGTTACCGCCCTTTCCTGGTGTCAACGACACATTATGTAAGGTAACAATACGGGGTAGAGCTGCCAAATTACTCACAAATTCACCAAACTCATGATAACTACCGACCACCGTTAAACGAATGGGCTTTTCTGCATAAAAGTCTTTCCTACGTTCAGCCGATGGTTGAAACAAATTAAACTCCAAGCCACTCGCTAAACCCGCTTGCGATACATCAACCAATAAATCAGCAATCTGCGTTTTATTTGGCAACTGCTGTAACATCGCCCCAAACTGTTTCTGCATATCCGCTAATTGCTGTTTATATGCACCTAAGTTCACCGCTTTCGCCTGCTTACGCTCAAAGGTCTTCTTTAACGTAAGCTCTTTCTTTTCAACTTTAGCTAGACTATCCCACTGATCAACAGTGTCATAATAAACCCAAGCAACCATCACTAGAATACTAGCCAACACCACCGCAGCAACCTTGATGACAGCGGGCCAACTCCCTGCTTCATTAAAGTCCCAATTAATATCTTGAAAATTCATATTAATTGCCCTCCTTTGATTCAACGACCTTTGATTGAGCAACCTTTAAAGTAAAGCTGTTCATGTCAGCACCTTTTGAACGAATCACATTAAGACTCGTCCCTTTTAACCAAGGTGATAGTTCTAAGTTGCGCATATAAGCCGACACTCGAGTATTAGACTGGGCATTACCTGCAATCGAAAGCTTCTTACCGCTTTGATTAAATTTGGTTAAGTACACACCCTCCGGAACCGTTTTTGCTAATTGGTCAAACATATGCACGATTTCCGGCCGGCTACTTTGCAAACGTTGAATAACTTCCATTCTTGCAAGCAGCTTGCTTTTAGTCTTATCCAACTGCTTGATCTCTTTAATTTTCTTATCCAATACTGAAATCTCATTTTGAATAAAGCGGTTACGGCTATTCTGGCTATCGATAAGGCCTTCTACCGAAAAATGTACCGCTAACATAATCAGCATTGACGTCACAACGCCAGCCGCTAAAAATATCAGAAAGTCAGTCTGGCGCTGTTTTCGTAGCTCCTCACGCCAAGGAAGAAGGTTAATTTTAGCCATTAATCAAAACTCCTCAGAGCAAGCCCCGTTGCTATCATCATTGCAGGTGCGTCATTACTTAGCGCTTGCGCCTTAACTTTTGCCGCTAATGTCATTTGAGAAAATGGATTTGCGACGACCGCTGGTGTTCCAAGCTTTTCTTCCAAGAGGGCATCGATACCCGGTAATGATGAGGTGCCACCAGAAAGAATAATTTGATCCACACTATGTTGGGAACTAGAGGAAAAGAAGAATTGCAAGGAACGGCCTATCTGCTGGCACATTACATCCTTAAACGGGTCTAGTACTTCCGATATGTAGCTGTCCGGCAAACCACCATGTTTTTTAGCCATCCCGGCCTCTTCATAAGACAAACCATAACGCCGTTGAATTTCTTCGGTTAGTTGTTTACCACCAAAACCTTGTTCTCGCGAATAAATAACTTTATTTTTATGAATAATATTTAAAGTGGTCACCGTAGCGCCCGTATCGGCTATCGCAATGGTGGCTTCAGGCCCATAATCAGGCAAAACACTACCTAACAGACCATATGCATTTTCTAATGCATACGCTTCCACATCGACAATTGTTGCTTTTAGACCCGCTATATCTAATACCGCTACTCGGTCATCGATGTTTTCTCGTCTTGAAGCTGCTAGCTGGACGTCTATCATCCCAGCATTTTTGTCATTCGGCCCAATGACACTAAAATCTAAATTAACCTCATCCAAGGCATAGGGAATGTACTGATCGGCCACCAACTCAACCTGAGCCTCTAACTCATCGTCATTCTCAGGCAATGGAATCGTAACAATTTTGGTAATGACGGCTGAACCCGAGACGGAAACAGCCGCTTGCTTCAATTTCGTGCCCGAACGCTCAACAACCGTAGCAATCGTTTCACCGATAACATCAATATCTGAAAAGTTATTATCAATAATCGCGTTCTCAGGTAACGGCATCACCGCGTAACTTTCAACGCGATAACGTGATCCGTGCTGACTCAACTCAATCAACTTTACGGCTGAGCTACTGACATCAATGCCTAATACATTTGGGTTCTTACGTCTGAAAAAAGACATCCTTTTTTTCCTTTCGCTTTATCATCTCTATGCTCGTCATAGAGAATTCTGAGGATACGCGCTGTTGTTAACACACTAAGCTAGCAACAAAAACGATTATATAGACACGAGTATAGCCGTGCTTTTTAAAATTATTACATATTTCACATCAAATATGCACTCTTCTTGTTAATGTGATTTATCACCATAACTAATACAATAACAAACTTAAATGCCGTTTCGTCAATCATCAACAAGCATAAAAGCCATATGAAGCAAACCAGCAAACCCTCTTCTTTATTTAGCAAGTCGTTAAAATGGACGTTGATTTCAGGTCTTATTGCTAGCTTGGTCGCAGCCGCCTATATTAAAGTTGAGATTATCCCCAACTTACCCGACCCCAATTCCCTGGTTAATATACAACTTCAGACCCCGTTAAGCGTCTACAGTAAAGAAGGCTTGCTGATTGCCAAATTTGGTGAAAAAAAACGTATCCCCGTTAGCTATGAAGAGATACCTAAAACACAAATAAACGCCTTTTTAGCGGCGGAAGATAAGGACTTTTTCCAGCACTCTGGGGTCGACCTATTCGGACTCGCCCGTGCGGCCGGCCAACTCATTTTAACGGGTAAGAAAAAACAAGGCGGCAGCACCATCACCATGCAAGTCGCACGTAACTTCTTCTTATCAAAGGAAAAAACTTACAGCCGAAAAATACGTGAAATAATTCTCTCACTGAGCATCGAACAACACCTCAGTAAACAACAAATTTTAACGCTTTATCTCAATAAAATTTACTTGGGTCACCGCTCCTATGGAATTGCCGCAGCAGCCGAAGTTTATTACAACAAGAAACTCAACGAATTAAGTCTTGCCCAACAAGCAATGATTGCAGGCCTACCTAAGGCACCTTCGGCATTTAACCCTGTCACCAACCCCACACGAGCACTAACTCGGCGTAATTACGTGCTGAACAGGTTACTCAGTTTAAACTATATCTCCCAGAGTGACTTTGACGACGCCATCGCGGAGCCGATTAGCGCTCGTTTACACGCCACATCGATCGAGCTTGAGGCCCCTTATATTGCTGAGATGGTACGTAATAAAATGTATCGTTTATACGGTGCAGATATTTACACCACAGGTATGCACGTCTACACCACAATCGATGGTTTGCAGCAGAATGCTGCCAACCACGCGGTCAAAAACGCCCTGCACCAATACGATCGACGCCATGGTTACCGCGGCATACTCGGCCACCTAGACCTTGATCAACACGATATTAACGCCGAGGACTTCAAACCTTTATCTAACTATAAGGTGATTGGTGAAACCGAGCCAGCAATCGTCATTGCCATAGACAAACAACGTATCAGCGTACTGAATCGCGAACAGCAAAATATCGACATTACATGGGAAGATTTAAGCTGGGCATGGCCGTACATTAACGAGAACAAACAAGGTCGCCAACCTCGTATCGCCAGCGATATTCTAGCTACTGGTGATATCATCCGTATCCGTCAAAAACCCGATAACGATGCCTTTGAGCTGGCTCAGGTACCCAATGTCACCGGTTCCTTAGTGGCCATTTCACCCCATAATGGCGCCTTGACCGCCCTAGTCGGTGGTTATGACTTTTATTACAGCAAATTCAATCGAGCCACCCAAGCCAAACGCCAACCAGGTTCTGGCTTCAAACCCATCTTATACTCCGCCGCCTTAACTAAGGGTTATAGCACCTCCACCCTAATTAACGACGCACCCGTGGTTTTCGATGACGCAGGACTGGAACAACAATGGCGGCCCGAAAATTACAGCGGCAAGTTTTTTGGCCCAACCCGCTTACGCGAAGCCCTAATTCATTCACGCAACCTCGTGTCCATCCGCATCCTCAGGGATATCGGTGTCAATCACGTCAGGAATTTTGCCACTCAGTTTGGTTTCAACGCCAACAACTTGCCAAAAAACTTATCCCTATCATTAGGTAGTGGCAGCGCCAACCCTTATCAAATGGCCACCGCCTACTCAGTATTTGCCAATGGCGGTTTCCGCGTAGAAACCCATTTTATTGACCGCATCGTATCGGCCTCAGCTGAAGAACTATTTCGCGCCAACCCTGTTAGCGCTCCCCTCAGTAACACCAACCCTATCAATTCCCTAGTTAGCAAAACAACCGCTCTTACTGACACCGAGACAGAGACAGGCTTACCTGATGAATTAACCGACAATAACACGCTAACGACCGCGCCAGTCCTCGCTGAACGTGTAATGAGCCCGCAAATTAACTTCCTAATGAACTCTTTATTACGTGATGTGGTTAAACGAGGTACTGGCCGACGTGCACTCAGCTTAGGCCGCTCAGACCTTGCAGGCAAAACAGGCACCACCAATGATCAACGCGACGCTTGGTTTAATGGTTTCAATCCGTCCTTGGTTGCCGTCGCCTGGGTCGGCTTTGACAATAGCAAACCACTCGGCAATAGAGAAACCGGTGGCCGCGCCGCACTACCGATCTGGATGGCGTTTATGCGCGAAGCACTGAAAGGCAGACCTGACATTCCACTGGCCCAGCCTGATGGCATCGTTGGTCTGCTAATCGATCCTGAAACCGGCTTAAAAACCACGCCCGCTAACCAAAAAGCTATCTTTGAGTATTTCCGTCACGACAACACACCCGCCGAGTCAAGCGACAATGAAAGTAGCGCTAATACCATTAACGCCGGACAACAAAACCTAGACGAATTATTCTAAGCAGCCATCACCGCGCTAAGCTCGGTTACTTTACCCAGCCTTTATTCTAAATACTCAAGCTGGCGGCCCCATAAGCCGCCAGAAAATATCGATGATAGCGCCGCATTACAGAAATATAGCTAAACCAAACAGGCATAAAAAAACGCACCCGAAGGTGCGTTTTTTTCAATCTAAGCGATTATTGCTTAACGCTTTTCTACACTAACGTAGTCACGCTTAGGCGCGCCTTTATACAACTGACGTGGACGACCAATACGACCCGTTGGATCAGCCATCATCTCTAACCAATGAGATACCCAGCCTGATGTTCTAGCTAAAGCAAACATTACGGTAAACATGCTAACAGGAATACCGAGTGCTTTATAAATAACGCCTGAGTAAAAATCAACATTTGGGTACAACTTGCGTTGAACAAAGTACTCATCTTTTAACGCCGCTTCTTCTAACTTCATTGCTAATTCAAACATTGGGTCATCAATGCCTGTTTCGTCAAGCACTTCGTAACAAACTTTACGAATAATAGTCGCTCTAGGATCAAAGTTTTTATAAACGCGATGACCAAAACCCATCAACTTGAACGGATCATTCTTATCTTTTGCTTTTGCTAAGAACTTAGGAATGTTTTCAACGCTGCCAATTTCGTCCAGCATGGTTAATACGCCTTCATTTGCTCCACCGTGAGCAGGACCCCATAACGCCGCGATACCCGCTGAAATACAAGCAAATGGGTTTGCACCTGTACTACCAACCAATCGAACGGTTGAAGTACTTGCATTTTGCTCATGATCAGCATGCAGGATAAACAATAAATTAAGCGCTTTAGCCGCTACTGGGCTAACCACATACTCTTCACATGGCACTGAAAACATCATATACAACAAGTTTTCACAGTAGTCCAAATCATTACGTGGGTACACAACTGGCTCACCAATTGAGTGTTTGTAACAAGCCGCAGCAATCGTTGGTAACTTCGATATTAGACGATGCGCTGAAATCATCAAGTGCTCGTCGTCATTCATGTTCAAGCCTTCATGGTAGAAAGCAGCCAATGAACCGACCACGCCCATCATCATAGACATAGGATGCGCATCATGACGGAAGCCATCAAAGAATTTTTTCAATGATTCGTTAATCATCGTGTGACGACGAATAATTCCGGTAAATTCTTCCAGTTCTGTTGCAGATGGAAGCTCACCGTGGATTAATAAATAAGCAGTTTCAAGGTACGTGCTGTTTTCAGCCAACTGATCAATAGGGTACCCACGGTGTAATAAAATACCTTTATCGCCATCAATAAATGTAATTTCACTTTCACAACTCGCCGTTGTTCCAAAACTTGGATCGTGTGTGAAGTACCCTAACGCGCCCGGGATACCTTTCACTTCAATGGTTGAGTTACCTAAAGTACCTTCTAATAAGGGTAACTCTACGCTTTTCCCAGTTTCATTATCCGTTAACGTTAAATTTTTCGACGACATCTATAACTCCTATTTATGGCAGAGATCAGCCCCGCCCGCACACAACAAACCGTGCATTTATTAAAATAATTTCTTGTTCAACTCATCATTCTAACGGACTATCTTTATCAGGTCACCTGATTTAAGCTTTCCCTTAGAGAAAATATTATTTAGCAATTTAATTCTTTCCTCCGCATGGTGCGGGATATGCGAACGCTTTATTGCAGACCTTAGGCTACTCACCTCAGAACCAAGTCGCGTTAATTGTATCTTTAAGGGCTTACTAAGCCGCTTATCGGCCCGAGTCAATTTTGCAAAGCTTTCAATACTGGCTAAAAACCGCCTATCTAAACGGCTAAACCCAGCCGCTTCTTTAACGGCCGCATGAAACAAAAAAGCTCGTTGATCATCAAAAATCACGGCAACCCGAACCTTGCCCGCACCATAGGGCGTTTTCCCTTTGATCAGCATACTATGACCAACCCTCCCTGCCACCGCCAACGATTTTTCACTCAACACCGCCACCTGCCCTAGCTTAGCGGCTAAAAATCGCCGAGAACTTAACCCCTTAGGCCTACTCTCCATACTCAACTGCAAAAAAGCATCATTACTAGGCGTGATGGCGACCACCGAATCAGCTGTATTCTTAATCAACCAGCCCTTAGGAAAATTAAGCTTGAAATCTAACCCTGCATGATAAAAAGTACGGCCTCTAATAACCCCGTCTTGCTCACTATCAGCATAAGTTAGGCCGGCTAAGCGTTTTAGGAAAACTTCGTCTTGTCGACGCCCGACACTCTTTCTCGGAACCTCGACCGTTCGACTTAACACCTCTTGCAGACGCCTGTCATTATCGGGGTGACTCGAGAAAACGCCGTGATACGCCCGCGGCTTCCGACCCTGCTCTGCCGCTAATTGCTTATCAAACAGCTCTTGGTTTTTTAGAATGGTTATCACCTTTCGCATCGCCGATGCGGGGTATCCTGCTCGCACTAAATACTCAACACCGAGACCATCCGCCTCAAGTTCGTGCTCTCGCCCATAGCCCTTGATGATCCCTTGACTTAACAACTGGCTCACCTTGCCCAACTCACGCACACCCGATGCCGCCGTCATCAACCCACCAATCACTTGCGTCGCTGTCGACAAGCTATGCTGCCTAACCGAATGGCGCGCCGTAACGTGCCCTAGCTCATGCCCCAATACTGCGGCTAATTCAGCCTCGCTATTTAAATACGCCAACAACCCTCGGGTTATATAAATATAACCGCCCGGCAACGCAAACGCATTAATCTCGGTACTGTCTAATAATGTAAAGCGATAAGGCAGCGTGTTCCGGTGGCTCACCGCCGCCAGCCTATCGCCAACGGACTGAATATAGCGCTGTAACGATGCATTATCATAAGCGCGGTACCGCGTCATCACCTGTCGGCTATGCTGACGCCCTAACGCCAACTCCTCCGATTCAGACATCAATACAAAATCACGCTTGCCAGATACTGGATTAACCGAACAAGCCGCCAACAACACAGCAAGAATCAATACGACAAAACCGCGATATATCACCCAAACTCCTTTTCCTTAAGGCAAAAAAAATGCCGCCCAAAGGCAGCATTTTTTACAACTATAACGATGAACTCGTTTATTAACGCTGGTAGCGTTTATTAAACTTATCAACTCGTCCAGCTGTATCAACAATTCGTTGTTTACCCGTATAGAATGGGTGACAGTCCGAGCATGACTCGATGTGTAATTCAGTATTACCTAGTGTTGAATTAGTTTTGAACTCATTACCGCAACTACAGGTTACAGAAACTTCATTATATTGAGGGTGTGTATCTTGTTTCATAGTATTCTCTGATTTTGCCGGACAAGCACTGTCCTTAACTTGGTCGCGCATCATACAAAGATTTATCACTTTTAGCAAGAGCTTTCATTGTTACGAGCGTTCGGTATGATAGCGACCTTGCTACTTTAATTAAAAAAACAGACCTTCATGAAAATAGTGTCAATTAATATCAACGGTATTCGCGCGGGCGAAAGAAAAGGTTTTTTTAACTGGCTCGAAGAGCTCGATGCCGACATTATTTGTTTTCAAGAAATTAAAGCGCAAGAGGACCAACTAAGCGCCGACGCTTTCTGGCCTAAGGCTTACCATTGTTATTACCACCCTGCCGAGAAGAAGGGGTATAGCGGCGTAGCTATCTACTGCAAGCAAAAACCAGACAGCCTAACAAAAGGCATTGGCTGGGACGATTTTGATTTCGAAGGTCGTTATATCGAAGCCACCTTTGGTGACCTCTGCGTATCGTCTATTTATATGCCATCCGGTTCGTCTAAAGAAGAACGCCAGCTATTTAAATACGACCTAATGGATCGCCTAATGCCGGTATTGCGTGACAAACAAAGTGATGGTAAAAAACACATCATCTGTGGTGACTGGAATATCGCACATAAAAAAATTGATATTAAGAATTGGCGCGGCAATCAAAAAAACTCGGGCTTTTTACCCGAAGAACGCGCCTGGATGGATGAGTTATTTGGCGACGAAAGCTGGGGGGACGCCTTTAGACTCGTTAACGAAGACGCCGATCAATACACTTGGTGGTCAAACCGTGGGCAAGCCTGGGCAAACAACACCGGTTGGCGGATTGATTACCAAGTTATTTCAAAGAATTTATCTGAATCGGTAACAGCTGCAAGCATTTACAAGGAACAGCGCTTTTCCGACCACGCCCCATTGATCATAGATTACGATCTCTAAACGCCGTCGTGCCCGCCACTACCCTCAATAAGAGTCCCTTGCTCACACTGCGTGCATTCTGCCAAGCACCGGTCATTAGCATGCTGTTTTTAGGCATCTCGGCGGGGATTCCACTACTACTTATTTTTTCATCATTGGGTTTATGGTTGCGTGAAGCGGGTATCGAACGCGCGACAGCGACCTATTTCAGCTGGGCCGCCTTAGGTTATTCGTTTAAATTTGTCTGGGCCCCGCTCGTCGATAAATTACCCTTGCCTTTTTTAAGCTCTTGGCTTGGCCACCGCCGCAGCTGGATACTATTCTCCCAATTAATGGTTATTCTGGCCATTTGCCTAATGGCCTCAATCAACCCCATGCAGGACAGCCTCACATTAATGGCCGCCGCCGCTATTTTATTGGGTTTTTCATCGGCAACCCAAGACATCATCATCGATGCCTATCGTATTGAATCCGCCGACAGCAAACTGCAAGCCCTGATGTCGTCGAGCTATATTGCTGGTTATCGCATCGGGATGATTTTATCCGGTGCTGGCGCATTGCTACTAGCAAGCCACTTTGGCTCAAGCATCGACGCCTATAACTATTCAGCTTGGCAAACAACCTACTTCTGCATGGCTACCTTGATGTTAATTGGGGTTGCAACCACCCTACTCATTAGCGAACCCGATAAACCTAGCGGTGATGGCGCCATTCACAACCATCGAGAACACGTGCAACTGCTCGCCTTGTTTAGCCTAGCCGTCAGCGGCTTTATTATGGTTTATTTACTCAGCTCTGGGCTCGCACTCGACGCTAAACACACCCTCGGCGATACCCTTGCAAATAAACCCTTAGCCGGGTTTATTGTTGAATGCCTGCGCCTAACCCTCGCCATTAGCAGTGCCAGCCTTATCGCTAAACTATTAATTAGCAGCGACATAGTTTCAGCCGACCTCGTCACTAAAAGCTATATCGCACCGGTAAAAGACTTCTTTCAGCGCTATGGTGCCTCTCTTGCCATTATATTCCTTGGCTTAATCGGCCTATACCGTATTTCTGACATTGTTCTAGGGGTTATTTCTAATATTTTCTACCAAGACCTAGGGTTTACAAAAACAGAAATAGCCAGCGTAGTGAAAACCTTTGGTTTACTGATGACTCTGACCGGCGGCTTCCTTGGTGGTTTTCTAGTCTTACGCTACGGGGTGATGCGAATTTTATTTATCGGCGCCGTACTCTCGGCCTCGAGCAATCTTTTATTTATGCTACTCGCACAACTAGGTCATCACCTACCCATGTTATACCTAGTTGTGTCGGTCGATAATTTATCCGCAGGCCTCGCCAGCGCTGCCTTTATCGCATTTTTATCCAGCCTAACCAACCTCTCTTTTACCGCCGTTCAATACGCTATTTTTAGCTCATTGATGACCCTGCTACCGAAGGTTCTGGGGGGCTATTCTGGTTCAATGGTTGAATCCATCGGCTATCAGAACTTCTTCCTACTCACCGCCTCAATGGGCATCCCAGTGTTGCTGCTCATTGTTTGGGCCAATAAGAAATACCACCTAACAACAGACTAAACACACCCGTCGACGCAAACCGCTCTCTAGTCGATATAAAACTTCTGTTGAAAATCAAAGGTCAATGGTTTTGCTTCACCCTTCGGCCGTAAACTGACCTTAAAACGCACCAACTCATCATTTGAAATCCTAAACTCACTGATGTAATAAATGGCTTTTCCTTCAACCACACGCCTAGATGATAAATCTTTTACTTGCCCTACTAAATTTATCGCAACAACCTCAACATTGGCGTTGACAGGCTCAGGCAAACGGCCAATTGTTTGTTTCTTTTGCACCGAGATATTCAATACCGCCTTATATTTACTGCGCACAATGCCATAGGCGCTAGCCATTTGTGGCGGCAAACTATCCGCACTAAAGGCATTATAATAAACAACATAATCACCAAAATCGTAGGCATTCTCAGCCGAACTAAGCGTTGGCATAAACAATAACAACAAGATCGCGAGCTTCTTCCACCCTGTCAAAACACCCGTTGACTTAGCAAAAAACTGATAACCACTAAATTTAGACATACGCTTATTTCCCATTAATTTGATACAGCGCCACTTCACCAAATAAATTTGGCCAAAGCTTCATTAAAGCACCCGGTTTATGATCATAGTCGACTATATCTTTCTTTGAAATTCCCAGCCCACGATGCGTGCAAAACTGCTCAAAATCGTTCACTGTGCACAGGTGGATGTTTTTTGTGTCGAACCACTGCGCGGGTAAAGCTTTTGACACCGGCATCCGACCATTCAACGACAAATAAAGTCGGTGTTTCCATAAACCAAAATTCGGGAAGGTGACAATACTTTGTTGACCGACTCGAATCATCTCCAACAAGGTTTTATCGGGGCGCTGCAAGGCTTGCAGCGCTTGCGTCATAATCACATAATCAAACGACTTATCGGCAAAGTCCGTCAACCCAGCATCCAAGTCCAACTGAATAATATTGATATTCTTTTTTAAACAGCTCAATACATTGGCCGGTTCTATTTCCACCCCATAACCGCTAATATCACGATTATTTTGCAACCAATCCAGTAATGCCCCATCACCACAGCCCAGATCTAACACCCTAGAGCCCGGCTTAATCCAAGTACAAATTTTTTGTAAATCGGGCCTCAGCTCACTCACGCTGACACCTCGATATTATTCATATACGCGGCAAAGGCATCGGTATATTCGTTATTTTTCACTAAAAAGGCATCATGACCGTGGTTTGATTCAAATTCTAAATAACTCACGTCACGTCCCGCATCCGTCAACGCCCGCACGATTTCTCGGGAGCGTTTTGGCGAAAAACGCCAATCGGTGGTAAACGACGCTAAAAAGAACTTCGCTTGCACCTGCTTAAATACCGCCGATAAATCACCACCCTGCTGCTCGGCTGGGTCAAAATAGTCCAGCGCCTTAGTCATCAATAAATAAGTATTCGCATCGAAGCGGCTGACAAAAGCCTCTCCCTGATAGCGCAAATAACTTTCGACTTGAAACTCCGCCTCATAATCATAATTAAGCTGCTTATTTTTTAACTCGCGGCCAAACTTGTCGCCCATTGCATCGTCAGATAAATAGGTAATATGCCCCAACATTCGAGCCACCTTTAAACCACTGGCTGGCACCACTTGGTGCTCATAATAACGGCCCTCATGAAACTCAGGGTCACTCATAATCGCTTGCCTCGCCACTGCGTTAAAAGCGATATTCTGCGCTGAAAGTTTTGGTGCAGAAGCAATAATGACCGCGTTACGCACCATCTCGGGGAACTGAATAGCCCATTGCATGGCTTGCATCCCGCCCAAACTTCCCCCAGTAACGGCAGCCCACTGAGTAATCCCCAGCGTTTCAGCCAGCCTATGTTGATAATTAACCCAATCGCTCACCGTCACAATCGGGAAATCTGGCCCATAGGCTTTATTGGTTTTAGGGTTAATGCTACGCGGCCCCGTTGAACCACTGCAATGCCCCAAATTACTCGGTGACACCACAAAAAAACGATTCGTATCGATCGCCTTACTGGGGCCGATACATAAATCCCACCAACCAGCTTTCAGGTCATCCGCATGGTGGTAACCCGCCGCATGATGATCCGCAGACAACGCATGACAGACCAATACCGCATTATCCGCCGCCGCATTTAATGAACCATAGGTTTCGTATACAATGTCGTATTGTTCGATTATTTTGCCACTCGACAGCAACAAGGCTTCATCGAAATGCTGCGTTTTGGGCTCAACAAGGCCCACGGAATTTTCGGGAATTTTAGACACTTTATTCTGCTTAGTTATATTAATATCAGTTAATATTATTTTTAATTATATATGAATTTCTTTATATTCGCCGATCCTGGCTTTATTTTAACGCGCCTTTAAGCAAAGATAATAACATGTACTCGTATAACGAATTTGATCAAACTCTCGTCAATGAACGCGTCGAACAGTTTCGAGATCAAACCAAACGCTATTTAAGCGGTGGTTTGACCGAAGAACAGTTCCGTCCATTACGCTTAATGAATGGCCTGTATATTCAAACCCACGCCCCGATGCTGCGGATTAATATACCGTACGGCTTATTATCAAGTAAACAACTTCGCATGCTAGCGACCGTGTCACGTGAGTACGATAAAGACTACGTGCACTTCACCACCCGGCAAAATGTTCAATACAACTGGCCGGCACTGGAACGAGTCCCCGATATTTTGGCCGACCTAGCCAGCGTAGAAATGCACGGCATTCAAAGTAGCGGCAGCTGCATACGTAACATTACCTCCGATCCATTGGCCGGTGTTTGTGCGGATGAAGTCGAAGATCCTAGACCTTACTGTGAAATTATCCGTCAGTGGTCAACCCTACACCCTGAGTTTTCTTACCTACCCCGTAAGTTTAAAATCGCCATCAGTGGTTCGCCAAAAGACCGTGCAATCACCCAGATGCACGATATTGGCTTACATATGAAAAAAGACAACGATGGCTGCATTGGCTTTGAAGTCTTAGTCGGTGGTGGCCTTGGGCGAACACCTGTCATCGGTAAAACCATTGCTGAGTTTATTGCCGAAGCCGATATCTTGTCTTACCTAGACGCCATTTTACGCGTTTACAACCGTTATGGCCGTCGCGACAATAAATACAAGGCACGGATTAAAATTCTAGTTCGAGAAACCGGCTTAGACACCTTTAGCGCCCAAGTTGACGCCGAATGGAAAGATTCTAAGGGCGGCGAGCTAACCCTCGACAACGAGGCCATCCAGCAAGTTAAAGACTTTTTCACCCCGCCGAACTACAGCAGCGCGGATGATGCACAGCTCAACACCGATCTAGCCAATAGCGGCGCCTTCCGTCAGTGGTTCAAGCAAAACACCCGTGAACATAAACAAACGGGCTATCGTGTTGTGTCCTTATCGTTGAAATCACCGCATCGCGCACCCGGCGACGTGACTTACGATCAACTCAATTCAATCGCCGATCTAGCCGACCAATATAACTTCGGCGAAATCAGAACCACTCACGATCAAAACCTCGTTTTTGCCGATATCAAAACTGCTGAGCTCTTCAGCCTCTGGCAACAACTAGAACAGCATCAACTCGCCACCGCCAATATCGGTACCATCACCGATATGATCTGCTGTCCGGGTCTAGATTTTTGTAGTTTGGCCAATGCCAGCTCAATTGATATCGCCCAAGGCATCACCGAAAAATTCACCGACCGCGCGATCGACATGGGTAGCATCAAGCTAAAAATGTCCGGCTGCATGAACGGCTGTGGCCACCACAGTATTGGTGAAATCGGCATTCTAGGCGTCGATAAAAAAGGCGAGCAATGGTATCAATTTACCTTGGGCGGCTCTGATAGCAATGAGTGCAAGCTTGGCGAACGCCTAGGCCGCGCCATTGCCAAAGCAGACGTGGTTAAAACCGTCGATGATATCGTAAACGTATATAAGCAGCACCGTACCGGTGATGAGAAATTTGCCAGCACCTTAGAGCGTATTGGCATTCAACCTTTCAAGGATAAAGTGTATGGCGCTAATTAAAGACAAACAAGCTCAAGCCGATAACTGGCAATACCTCGACGAAGACTCCGCCGAACCGAGTCAAACCAGCATCGTCAGCTTAGAGTATTGGCAGCAAAATAAAGATTCGCTTGCCCAAACCCCTTCTCTAGGTTTACGCGTGCTCGGTCACACCGAACCTGCTGAATTTATTGGTGATTTAGCGCGTTTCGAACTCATTGCCATTGAATTCCCAGCCTTTACCGATGGCCGCGGTTATTCCTTGGCTAAAACATTGCGCGATAAATATAACTACCACGGAGAAATACGCGCAATCGGCGATATTCTACCCGACCAAGCATTGTATTTAACGCGCGTAGGCTTTGATGCCCTTGAATTCGCCTCAGATGAAATTTGTGAGCTGGCCGTTGAAAAACTAAGCGCTTTCAGCGTATTTTACCAAACCGCAGCAACAGCCAACTAGCCATCCCTTAAAAAAGCAGGGCATGTTCAATATGCCCTGCTACCCCAACGCAGTGACAATTTTATACGTTATCTCTCAGTTTGATAGATAACAGCAGCCGATTCAGGCTTATCCTCGTTACAACTATCTCTCAGAAACACCCGCACAACATAAGCCGTTAACTAAAAGTCGTTTCATACACCGAGCGCCACGCTTAAATATCACCTTAGCTTCCAACCACGCGAGCTATCACACTCAAGATGAAAAAACAACAAATTAGTACCTTCGTACAATAGTCAACCTGTAAATCCTATGCAAAACTTCCATCCAATACAAATGGATTCGTCGTAAATAGGGAGATAACACAACATAAAATAAAGATTACAGGTGATATTATGGAAACTAATGGCATCGTACAATCAGTATCAGGCATCGTAATAGCCATCGCCGCCGATGGCACCGAACGTATTTTAAGCGTTGGCGATAAAGTTGCAGCAAACGAAACAATCAATACCCGCGACGGCATCATCGTCATCGCCTTTAACGATGGCAGCACCATGGACTTGGCTAGCAACTCGAGCATCGTGCTAAGTGATGAGCTATTCGATCAGCAAATCCCCGAACAAGCGGCACAAACCCGCACTGACGCAGAGCTAGAAGTCGCCGCTCTGCAGCAAGCCTTAAGCAATAACCCCGACTTTGATCCCGCAGATTTACCAGCTACCGCCGCTGGCGCTACCGCCGCTGGAACCACCGATAATAATGGCCACACCATTACCAGTATCGATTATTTAAGTCCCGAAGCCGTCGTTGAATCTGGTTTTGACACAGTGGGAATCAGCGGAGAGTTTGCAGAAGGCGAGGAAGAACTTCCCCCCCTTATTGAAGGCGACCCCATTGCCAGCGTTTCCGTTAAGATTGAAATAGACCCCAGCGGCACAGCCCCAACAGATGGAGTACCCAACGGAGAATTTCCAATTGTAGTCAATGGTAGTGGCGCCAGCGTGTTAGAAGGAACAAGTGAAGGCACCAAACCGGTGGTGTTTATTATTCGCTTAGATCAAGCCTTTGAGTTAGATGTTCAAGTCACCTATCAATTAACACCCCTGTCTGCAGACAACCCAGGCGATTGGTTTGATGGCGACCCCATTCAAACAATCACCATACCCGCAGGGGAAACAACATTTGAAGTAACCGTCCAGGTTGTTGAGGACCACTTTGTCGAAGCCAACGAAACATTCAGTATCACCTTAATCGACGCGAGCAACGCAACAATTAACCCAGATGCTAACTCAGCAACCATCACCATCTATGATGACGATACCGCCCCCGTTGCAAACGACGATGCTTATACAACCGCCGAAGATACCGCCTTAATCATTTCAATCCCGGGGGTATTAATTAACGACACCGATGAAGATGGTGACCCACTCAACGTAATATCCAATACCTCGCCTACAAACGGTAGCGTATCGTTAAACTCAGACGGTAGTTTCACCTATACACCCAACGCTGATTATAATGGTTCTGATAGCTTCACCTACACCATTTCCGATGGCTTTAACGAACCGTCAACAGCCACCGTCACTATAAATATCACCCCTGATATTCCAACAATTAATGTATCAGGGTCAACGGTTGAGGAAGGCTCACTTGCTAAGTTTACACTCACCCTCAGCGAAACACATGAAGCCGACTTAACCGTTAACTTAAGCATGACCGATGGCTCTGCCGATGCCAGCGATTACAACAAAAGCCAGTTTTTTGATGTCGACGGTAACCCTATCGGCAATAGCGTCGTCATCCAAGCAGGGCAAACTAGCTTAGATGTTTATGTATCAACCTTTGATAATGATCCTCCATTCCAAGAACCATTAGAAAACTACACCGTAACCGCCGCACTCGTCGCGAGTAATACCGCAAGCGCAGAAGGCGGTATTACAGATGCTACCGTAGACTTAATTCCAACAGCCTCACCCGATAGCGGCGTCGTTGACGAAGATGATTTAGAAGCCTCTGAAGACCCCCAAGTCTTCACCACAACCACTAGTGGTACAGTAATCGGCAGCGGTGGAGATCAACCTTTAAGCTACAGTCTAAATAGTACTACTGGCAGTAACTCCTATGGAACCATGAGCATGGATTCCCAAGGAAATTGGGTCTATACCCTAAATGGCGCAACACAAGACCATAGCCTACAAGGTGAAGATAGCGTCACCGAAACCTTTAGCTACACCGCAACAGATAGCAACGGTAGTACCGCCACAGCAACGATTACCATTACCATCATCGATGATATTCCCACCGCTATCAGCGATCCCGCCACTCAGAACCTCGATGAAAATACCGATACCGTCGCCGCCGACTTGAGCAGCTTAATTGCTGAAGAAGGGGCCGATGGCGCAACCATCACCCATATCGATGGCGATGCCATCGTCGAAGACGTGCTCGACAGCGGCATCATGACCATCAG